>ERZ773142.217-NODE-217-length-67005-cov-12.9817_pt1 | contig 67005 bp, 61 predicted proteins | sample MGYA00580853_ERZ773142 | MGnify/ENA primary metagenome ERZ773142 (study PRJEB29015, sample SAMEA2737862) | human gut metagenome | biome: human gut; feature: human-associated habitat; material: faeces | place: China | collected 2012 ... | reverse complement strand
ACCGGCATTTTTGACGATTCAGATTTAAGAAGAAAGGAAGAGGACGATATGTTGAAAAAATTTACAGAGAGCATGAGAGAACGGGTGCAGATGTTTGTGGCAGAAATGCAGGCAGAAACCGGGCTGTCAGTCGTGGAGATGATATTGATATTGGTCGTAAATTTGATCCCTTATTTTGGGGTGGATATTGTGTGTATAGAGTGAAAATGTGAGGACAAATCTTACTAGATACACGGAGAAAGGTGGAAAGTGTGTATGAAGTCAAAGGAAAAAGCAGCGGAAGAGATTGTAGTAATCAGATATTATAATGTACAGTTTTTCGTATTTTTTAGGAGTGGAGTAGATGAGTTTAAGAGACAGTGTTTGGTGGATAGAATCGATGCAGGAGAATCCATACGAATGAAGCAAATAAAGGATTGGTGCAATTATCATAGGATTCCATTTAAGACCAGATTTATTTATAGAAAAGATTTTCCAGCGAAAGCAAACTTGTGGAATTTGTATTCATATTGTAGGTTTAAAGCTGAATTGTTTATGTCAAATTGAACAGAATCTTAAATCTTTAATAATTCTTGATTATGAAAGATATTTGAACATAATTTGTCAAAAAATGTATTCAAGGAAATAAAAAAATATTATAATATAATTCAGAAACATTTCTGGAGGGCGTTATGGATACATTGAGATGGTTGCATTTGTCAGATGTACATTTTTCTAATGGGGAAGGTTACGAAATTAAGAGAATGCGGGATAGCATTATTGATAAATTAAAAGAAATATTTGGGAAAAATAAAATGGACTTTGTTGTGCTTTCAGGTGATTTGGCATACCAAGGTGGTGGATATGATGCAAACTTGAAAAATTTTATTGGATCGTTGGTAACTGTTTCAGGCATAAGTGCTGATGAATTGTTTATAGTGCCTGGGAACCATGATTTAAAAAGGACACAGGTAAGAAGTGTTGCGTTAAACGGAATGAGAACAGATCAGTTCAAATTTGAAAAAGAAACAATAGATCAGTTACAAAAAGATTTCAGAAAATATAGTACGTTTTATAAAAAAGTAAAAGGCGAAAATAGTAATTACATATATCGTCTTGTAAAAAAAGAAAAGTATAATATTTTTTTAATGAATACAGCTTTTACTGCTGGAACAGATGAAGATGATGGAAAATTAATTTTGGAAAAAGATTCATTTTACGATGAAATAAAGCAACTTAAAGATCAAGAAAATTGTATCAACATAGCAATTGGTCATCACCCTATTTCTTGTTTTATGAGTGGTAATCAGGAAAAAATATGGAATAATTTTAATGATTTTAATATCGATTTTTATTTGTGTGGTCATTTGCACAAGGGTGCATATGATTATGACTTAAGTGGAAGTAGGATAATTCCAACATATCAATGCGGAAGTGGTAGAGTAGATGATTATGCAACTGTTACATTTCTAATAGGTGAATTAGATATGGATACGAAAAAGGGGAAGTTAATATCCTATAGATGGCTCACGAATGAAGAATGCTGGACTATTGGGGGAATAGATGGTCGGAGAGCAGTCTCAGGTGAAATGAAAATTAATCTTGATAGATTTAAAACGGATTCAGATGTATATGTAGAGGATGAAGATTTAGATGAAGATGAGTTTCGAAGATTTATGATGAGATTTCATGAAAAATTGAATCATAAAGGTATATCAGATATTAATATAGATCCGAAAGATGTATTTGAAAAATTCTCAAATATGAAATGTAATAAAAGTGTCGAGAAACAGTACCATTCCTTGTGCAGATATTTTCCAGTGATTGATGAGATTATGGAAAGTACGCTTTTGACACAGATAGAACGCGAAAGTATTCCTAATATAATTATTTCTGAATATAACAAAGTATGGAAAAAGGCCGTAGATGGAAATGAAATAATAGAACTAATTGTTGAAAATGTTTTTCAGACCTATAAAGATGAATTTAATTATTCTAATACAACCTTAAAAACATATTTTAAAATTTTAGTGTACTGGTCGATTTATGAATGTGATATTTTTAATGATGCGATCTAGGAGGAATAATGGACTATTTTAAAGTTAATAAATATTCATCAGTTGAAGAAAATATTTTATATATCTCCAATAATATTCTTGAGTTGCTGAAAGGTAGCGAAAAAGAGTTTGGAAAATTGGTAGAGCTATATGAAAAAAAGTTCTTCCCAGAAATAAGTGTAAATATTGAGACAAGTATTTATTTGGCAATGCTTTTTCTTTTTGGAATAGGTAAAATTGAAATGGAAAATAAAAAAATTAAATTGGTGGTAAATTAATATGATTTTGAAGGAACTCTATGTTATTTCTTTAAAAGATAAAGAGGTTATAAGAAAATATGTATTTAATACCTCTGGATTAAACGTAATACTGGGCGTGGCAAAAAAAGATTCTAATGGTGTAGGAAAAACAGCAATGATAGATGCTATTCGTATGCTACTAGGAGAAAAAATGCCAGAAGATTTTCAACACAAAGAAGACTTGGAAAAAAGAGATATTTTATTAGTGCTAAAAATTGAAGTTGACGGCAAGATACAATATATAGCAAGACAAATAATCGATGATGAGAATGGATACATTTCTGAAAATGTAATAATGGATTTAAATGGATGGAATATGTATGATCTAGAAAGTTATCGTAAAAAAATACAAGAGTATGTTTTTGGCAATTTAAATTATGAAGAGGCCCCATCCTTTCAGGCAATACGGGAATATTTGATTCGGGATGAAAAGCAAGGATTTGGTGATATCACTTTAAGTAGAAGAAAGGCAATTAAGAGTAGTCAATGTTTAAATTTTTTATCACTTTTACCAATCTATTATGAGACAGATATTAATAAGTTGAAAAATGAACAGGCTTCATTACAAGCAGAAATAAAAATTATAAAAACATTGGCTAAAGACATTACTAAATTAAAGAATGACAAAATCAAATTGGAATCAGAGATTAATAGAATGAAGAACATGCTAGATTCTGTCAATGTAAGTGATAAGATTGATTATGATGAAGAAAAATATATTTCAGCAAAAAAGAAATTGAAAAATATAGAATCGCAAATCTTTAAGAAAGAATATACTAAACGACAGTTTGAGCAAAGTGTTGAAGGGTTGGAACAGCGACACAAGAAAATGTGTGAATTAGTAAATTTACAAGCATATTATAAGCAAATATTGAAATATTTCCCGGAAGATTTGAAAAAGAACTATGAAGATATGGAAAAGTTTTTTTCTTATATGCTTGAAAATAGAGGGGATTATTTTCAAAATAGAATAACAAAGCTTGAGCAAGAACTTGCAAACTTGCAAAACGAAAAAAAAGGTTTGCAAAATATGATTTCTGAGAGTACTAGAATATTTCAGAATACACAGTTAGTAGATGATATACATAATATTAATGAACAATTAAATATAGAATATCAAAAATTAGCAGATGTTAAAATGAAAATTGATAAGTACAATGAAATCAATAAATTAACAAAAGACTTAAATGAAAAAGGAAAAGAGATATTAGAAAAAACACTTGAATATGAACGTGACTATAATCAGTACGAAGAAAATGTAATAAATATTGAGAATCATTTTAAAAAATTGACTGAAATTGCTTATGAAGAAAGTGGAGATTTAACATACTATTATGAGAATGATGTTAAAAAGAGTTCTACTACAGGTAGAGTAAAAATCACATGTCAGATTGCTGATGAAAATTCACATGGGCGTTTATATATGAAGATTAATATGTTTGATTTAGCTCTTTTTCTAAATAGAATCGATTTAAATTCAGGATGCCAATTTCTTATACATGATGGTTCATATTGCAAACCAAATCCAGATGCTAAAGCAAAAATAATAAAATATATAGACGAATATTTAAAAAGCAAAGGCAGAGGGCAGTATTTTATTACGATAAATAAATCAGAAATAGATACAAACGATTTGGAATTTTTGAAGAGTCAAAAAATGGTTGTTGCTGAATTTGACAGGGAACATAAAGATGCACATAGATTTTTTGGTTTTAAGTATTAAATAGTGTATAGGAGTAGCAATACTATCACCTTGTCCACAGAATGAAAACGTAGTATGGCCAACGAAAATGATTATATAAAAGCTGGTATTAAATAAGTATTACCAGCTTTTTATTTATGAATTAGGGGGGATAATTCAATGTCTTCATTTGTAGATAAAATTGTAAAAATTTTAAAAGAGAAAAATTATAATATTGCTGCTAAAGATTTGAAAATGCTTGAAGGATTAGATAAATTTGGAACAGAAAATTTTCTGCATGATATTATTTTAGAACGCTGGGTCTATTCTCCACAAGATATACCGTTTCAGTTTGCCAGCCAAATATGGAAAATGAACAATACCAATGTGGAGTCCAATAGAGAATTACTTAATGAATTAGTGTGCCAGCCTATTGCAGACATAAACAAAGCTAAAATAAATGATTTTTTATGGATTACAACAGGGGATTTTAATGCAGCAAAAGAAGCGGAAAAATATTATAAAAAACATTTGGAAAATACGGATGAATTCGAATGTAATTTTATGTCTATTAATCGGCTGATTTACATATCTAAAAAAATTAACAGTAAAGAAGTGACTTCTGCTGATAGAGAGAAATTAATTCGAAAAGTATTAAATGAATATACCAATACGGATCATGGTAAGATACTTTCATTACTAAAAACGGCATTTGTGGAAAAGATAGATATAGAATATTTGATTCGATATACAGAACAGATTCTAAGTTTATATGCTGATAATAGCTATGATTTTCAAATAATTGGAGAATTTTGCGATCTATTAGAAGAACTTTATTATAGAAAAAATAAATGGAAGAAGAAAAAGTGTATAACTGAACCTGAACTAATCAGGATTCGTAAGCGGAAAGTAAAAGCAATAATTATGGCATCTGATTATGCTCTCTCTTCAAATACCGTAGATATACTTAGAAAAGTCCATTATTTAAAAGATGCAATAAACATTTTAAAAACAATCAGTGGAACAGAGATTGAACGAAAACAATTACTTCAGGAAATCGATCTATTACAAAAAAGAGCAGTTTCAAATATGCCTGTGCTTCAAGCATCGGAAGATAATAGAGAAATTGTAGAGGAGATAATGAGCCATTTGGAGAGGTTAGATGAAAAGGAAGAAGTTCTCTGTTATTTTGCTTTGTTTATTCCGCTTCCAATGAAAAATGTGTTGACACAAAGTATAGAAAAGACAATAGGTGGGATAAGCGACTTATTTCCAATAGGTATTTTAGGAAAAGACGGAAAATCTATTGCTAAAAGCAGACCAATAAAAAAGGGGGATAATGGTATTGATGAAGGGGCTTTTCAAGACAAGTTAGAGTATAGAGCTTCAGAACAAATGAATTTTTCCTCACAAATTCTAGTAGGAAACACCTTAAACTATATCCGTTCGAAATTTACTATTGAGGAAAGTGATATTAGAGATATCGTTGAAGAAAGTATAATCGTTCCAAAGGATAGAAAAGAATCTTATATAAAGGGAATTTTTTCAGGTTTCTCAGGAGATTTTATGACAGCACTGTATATTTTAGTTCCTCAAGTAGAGAACTCAATTAGAGAACTTGCTATACAATGTGGAGAGCCCGTTTATAATTTAAACGAAAGTGGCATAGAAGAACTGAAAACTATGCATGCAATTTTAGAATTAGATGGGGTTAAAGAAAAGCTAGATGATGATTTTTTATTAGCACTTAAAACTATCTTTTGTTCTAAATTCGGGTTTAATATGCGGAACAACATTGCACATGGGATATTTTCTGATAAGCAATTTAATTCTTATGAAGCTTTATATACGTGGTGGTTTATATTGAAAATGTGTTATATGTTTTGTGGAAAATTGCAAATTAATAATCGAATTAAAGTCAACAAAAAGCTAAAAAAATTATTTGAAGAAAGAAATAGAATTTAATAATAATAGCAGTTACCAAGGAACTTATCTTTAGAAGAGCTAATCTAAGAACTGTACAAGCCTAAAACAGAAGAGATTCAAAATAGGATGCAGTGGCTTCGGGAAATTGAACAGGAAACATCTGATAAGGAATTACGAAACATAAAACAATTTCAATATAATTTTTTGGAAGCTAATGAAAACGAATTAGTTAGTCAACCTGATGAAAGACCGGTTAAGTAAGGCCGGTCTTTTTTTATAAAGATGAAAAAAAGATACAATAAATTCATATTGAAAAAGAACATATGTTCTGATAAAATAATAAAGAACAGAAAGGGAAATTCAAATGAAAAAGGATGTTTTCCAAAAATGTCCGACTTATCAGTCTGAGCGTTTTGAGATACGAAAAATGGAAATGAAAGATGCACATGGATTATTCCAGTGTTACAGTAATCCCCAGGCTGCCCGATATTTTAACGGCGACTGCTGTGGGGATGATTTTTATTATACAGACTATCAGAAATTTTTAGAATGCATGAAATTTTGGGAAAGCAGATACCAAGTGAAAGATTTTGTACGTTTTACCATTGTAGACCAGAAACAAAAAGAAATTGCTGGAATGGTAGAGATCTGTCCGTCTTATAAATATTCTGCAGATGGTTCTAAGATTGGGATTTTGAGAATCGATCTATTACCGGAATATGAAAATGAAAAGATGCTTAATGCATTGCTTACCCTGATCTTAGAGCATATCTATGAGGATTTTGAAGTACAGGCAGTTTTGATGAAAGCACAGGAATATGCAACTGCAAGAAGAAATATATTAAAAAAGTTTCATTTTGTAGCAGCAATGGACGAATGTAACATTTCTTTTAGGGATTATTTTATCCGGTTCTGAATGAAAATAACTGAAAAATGCGGATACTAATCTGGAGGAGGTGGGAACATGCAAAAGGATAGAACCTATGTCTGTATTGATCTGAAATCCTTTTATGCATCTGTGGAATGCCGGGAAAGAGGATTAGATCCCATGACTACGAATCTTGTAGTAGCAGATCCAGAAAGGTCAGATAAAACTATCTGTCTTGCAGTTTCCCCGGCAATGAAAAAACTGGGCGTTCCAGGTCGATGTCGGGTTTTTGAAATACCCAAAGGGATTGAATATATCATGGCTCCACCAAGGATGCAGCTTTATATTGATTATTCGGCAGAGATTTATGCGATTTATCTAAAATACATTTCCAAAGAAGACATTCATGTTTACAGTATCGATGAAGTGTTTGTGGATGTAACGGATTATCTGGCAATGTATCAGATGTCTGCAAAAGAACTGAGTGTAAGAATCATGGAAGATATTCTTGAACATACCGGGATTACTGCGACTGCCGGGATTGGAACAAATCTGTATCTGGCCAAAGTTGCATTGGATATCACAGCAAAGCATGTAGAGGATCATATTGGGATATTGGATGAAGAATCCTATTGCAGGATTTTGTGGAATCATAAGCCGCTGACAGATTTTTGGAGAATCGGAAAAGGGATTGCCAACCGGCTGGAACAGTCAGGTATCCGGACAATGGGAGAGATTGCCCATGCAGATGAAGACATGCTTTACCGGATGTTTGGGGTAGATGCAGAATTGCTGATCGATCACGCCTGGGGCAGGGAAAGCACTACCATGCAGGATATCAAATCTTACAGACCAAAGACCAATTCCCTTTCCAGCGGGCAGGTATTGGAGTGCGATTATACCTTTGAAAAAGGGAAACTTGTGGTGAAAGAGATGGCTGACCTTCTTTGTCTGGAATTGGTGGAGAAAGGATTGGTCACAGATTCCATTACCCTGCATGTAGGATACAGTAACCGGCTGGAGAAGAAACCTGCACACGGGACCATAGGGTTACGGAATAGTACCAGTTCAGCCAGACAAATTATTGCGGCTACGGAAAAATTATATTGTCAGATTGTAGATCCGTATACTTCCGTCCGGCGAATGACTGTAACCTTTAACCAGGTGGTAGATGAGCAGTATCAGCAGTATGACCTGTTCACAGATCCGGCGGAATTAGAACGGGAACATCGGATGCAGGAGGCAATCTTGGATATTAAAGAAAAGTTCGGGAAAAACGCTATCTTGAAAGGGATGGACCTGCAGGCAGGAGCCACTACGATGGAACGGAACCGTCAGATAGGAGGGCATAAAAGTGGAACATAGAGGACGTATGAACCGAGAAGATCGAGCAAAACAATTTATGCCATTTGCTGCTTTAAAAGGTTATCCAGAAGCGCTTCGAAAAAAAGAGAAAATCGTAGTACCCAAAATAGAACTGCCGGAAGAGTACCAGGAAGAGCTGGATCGGAAACTTCGACAGATTAAGAAAAATGATGTAGTCACGGCAGTGTTTTTCTTCAAAGGAGAATATCTGCAGAAAAAAGGGATGGTGTCCCGAATCGATACATCCGCCAGAGTGATACAGATCGTCAATACGAAAATCTGTATTGATGATTTATATGATATTGAAAAAGAAAATGAGATGATGTGAAGCAACCTAAAATGAGCATGAGCTTGGACAGGCTGTTTTTCTTTTGGAGAAAGGGGGATAGTCTGCTGATAGAAAAGAGAGAACAGGATTTGTTTGAAAGAATGAAAAATTGTATTGGCTGTACCTATATTTCTGACCTACACAGATACCGATATGAAGTATGGGAGAAGATGAAACGTATACCATTGGATCAATATACGTTAAAACAGCTGGACGATTTTTGCGAGTATGTGTTTGGAATCCGATATTGGATGGTAAAACAAATGCAGGAAAGGGAGGGTACTTTTGAAAAATCAGAATGTAAATAAGCTGGATAGTTGCTACAAAAGAGAGCAGATTCTTTGTGTAGTATTGTGAATAGCTTTCTGGCACAAATATGGTATCCTGTTGTGCTGGAAAGGAGGATGTGCCTATGAAACTGTCACCGGAAGAAGCATGGGCAGGGACTTTAGAGTCTATGGTGGATAATCGGGTAGTGTTCTATTTGAAAAGATATAATAGAGATTATCAAGACTATTCCAGGCAAATGAAAGAACTGTGTGAAAAGTATCCAGCTATCATACAACTGATTGATGGAAATAACGGGGTAACCTTAAATGATGAGGAATACCAGGTATTTAAAACCTACAGCGAGCTGTCATCTAACCGGGAAATGCTGGAACGGGCATACTATTATTACTTTGGACAAGCAGATATGTTCCATTACCAAAAGTTATTAAAAGAGATCTCAGAAACGAAGGAAAGGGAACCGGAACAAAGAAAAAAGGAAATTTTGGAATGTATGAGGCAGTTCCGATTGGAAGAAGCAGAAAAGGAGTTCCGCTTTGATCCAAAATATCAAAAAGAAAGGGATGAAGTGTTTCAATATGAACAAGAACTGCGTAGTATGGGGCTTTCAGAAGAAATCATTATAGTCATTGATAATTATCTCTCTGCTCTCAATGCCGAGTGGCTGAGATACGGGGAGTTAGCTTATCAATATGGAATGGAAGATATTTTAGCAATGATAAAAGAATAAGAAGAGTAATGAAGAAATGCCGTCCTTTCGGGGGCGGTGTTTTTGTCTGCAAAAAAGGAGGAATTGCATGATTATTGGAGTAGATCATGGCTATTCTGCCATGAAAACAGCGCATATTTGTTTCCCATCAGGGCTTGTAAGATATGAGCATGAACCTTATACCAATCGTGGAGTGTTGAGGATAGAAGGGAAATATTATGTGTGCGGCACAGGGAGACAGCCGCTTTTGCGTACCAAGACCGAGAATGAGCAGTATTATTTATTGACACTCGCAGCTATTGCACAGGAGATCCGCTTCCGGAAGGCTCCCCGAAAAGCGGAGGTGGTGCTGGCCGCTGGCCTCCCGCTTACCAGTTTCGGACGGGAAAAGAAAAACTTTCGGGATTACCTGCTGGAAAGAAAAAATCCGGTAGTGTTTGAATACGAAGGGGAAATCTATGAAATCCGGGTTCTGGATGTCAGACTGTTCCCACAGGGCTATTCTGTCGTAGCAATGCACCCGGAGATCATCCGGGATGAACCTTCTGTTCTTTTAGTAGACATTGGCGGTTGGACTATTGACATCATGCGTCTGGATAATGGTGTCCCAAATGCAGCAACCTGCAGGAGTCTGGAAATGGGAGTCATCCGTTGCCAAGACGAGATTCTGGAACAAGTCCGCAGAGATACGGGGCTGTCGATCACAGAAGTACAGGTGGAACGTGTTCTGAACGGAAAGAGCTGTAGCATATCTGAAGAGGCAAAGAACATCATACTTACTTATGGGAGACAGTATGTGAAGCGGATCGTATCTGCCATCATGGAGGCCGGTTTCGATCTGCAGGCAGTTCCGGCTGTATTTCTGGGAGGGGGAGCAAGACTTTTTGAACGAAACGTAAGCCCCCAGGACCGCCTGTGTCGGCTTATTACCCTGCCAGACGTATGTTTAAACGCTGCGGGATTTGAAAGGCTTGCAGGGCAGATTTTGAAACGATGAAACGTCCGGTATTTTCTTTCCGGCCTAATAGGAAAGAGCGAAACCATAGAAAAGCATGGAGCATTCTGGAGAAAGTGCCGGAAGGAGAGAAAAGCCAGTTTCTTGTGGATGCGATTTTATTCTATGACCAGGCAGATGCACTGGAACAGCTGATCCGGAAAAGTGTTCGAGAAGAACTAAAATGTGGCGATATGCGACAAACTGTCGCAACTGCAGAGCCGGAGGAGCTGCCGGATCAGGTATTGGATTTTATCTCAATGCTGCAGGAGGAATAGGAAAAACACATGGGAAGGAGGGATGCCATGAGCAGAATGGTAGTTGTAACGTTACCGGAAGACCAGGTAAACCAGCTGGAATTTCTGGCAAAAGAAGAATCCAACCGGATTGGAAAAGAAGTGACCATGACAGATCTTGCGGAGCGGGCTGTCCGCCAGCAGATCAAGCGGATGAAACAAAGAGATAGAAAAAGATAAGAGCTTGCATAGATAGAGCGCGGCAAAAGAAGGGAGGGATGCCTACTGAGAGCAGGGAAAACTTGAGTATGTAATATGCTTCGTTTGCAGAGCATTTCTTTGTCAGGTATTGTGAATAGCTTTGTGATGACCTTTGGAGTATGTTGGTTGTAACAAAAAGAAAGGAGAAAGACTTCTATGGAAACCAAAAACATCTGTGGCAAGATACCAGTAGAATTACATGAAAAGGTCAGGGAAGAACTGGAAGGAACAGAAATGACAATTCCTCAGTTTTTACAAAAGGTTATCGAAGAGCATTTTATGAAAAAAGGAGTGGAAAAGATGGAAGCAAAAACATTGGCAGTACAAGTATCCGAGGAATTATTCAACCGCTTAAAAGAGAGAGTAGAAAAGGAGAAACGCCAAAGACGCGGGCGTTTCACTCAGAAAGACTATCTGATCGAAATTATCACCCAGGCACTGGATGCAGCGGATGAACTGGAAAAACAAGATGAGGATGAACCGGAACTTCATGTAACACAGCCTGAAGAATTGGAATTAGAGAATGAAGAGCGTCTGCAAGAGGCAGAATCAGAGGAAGAAACAGAATAAATAAGGAAACTGTATAAAAAGTGCGGGTATGCCCGTACTTTTTTTCGTTGAAGGGAGTGGTCAGAAAAAATATTCGATTTTTTGATATGTTCAGCGGTATAGGGGGATTTCGGGAAGGGCTCAACAGGGCTGGTGGTTTTTCCTGTGTTGGACATTGCGAAATCGATAAGTATGCAGACCGAAGTTATCGAGCAATTTTTAACACAGAAGGAGAGTGGTTTTGTAATGACGCAAAAAAAATACGCCCAGAAGAACTACCAGAGTTTGATCTCTTGTGCGGAGGATTTCCGTGCCAGGCTTTTTCAGTTGCTGGAAAAAGACAAGGTTTTGAAGATGCCAGAGGAACTTTATTCTTTGAAATTGCCAGACTGGTTAAAGCAAGACGACCTCCGTATCTTTTACTTGAAAATGTACCCGGATTGTTATCGCATAACAAAGGCGCGACGTTTAACACCATCTTATATACGCTTTATGAACTGGGGTATCATGTGGAATGGCAAGTGCTTAACAGCAAGGATTTCGGAGTCCCTCAGTCCAGAAAAAGAGTGTATCTTATCGGATATCTTGATGAAAGATGTGCCGGAAAAATATTACCTTTCACCGGAGCAAACAAGAAGGCTCTTGTTCAAATCGTCCCAGGCTGCCAAGGGAGCAGAGTTTATTCCAAAGACGGATTAAGCTGTACTATTACTTCCACTGCAGGAGGGATGGGAGGAAAAACAGGGCTTTATGATGTTGGGGTACCCATTAAGGAAAATACCAAAAAAGGTTATAAGATGGCATATGAAGGCGACAGCATTGATCTGGGATATGCCGGGATGAATACCCGACGGGGAAGAGTGGGGCATCAGGTTGCCCATACGCTGACAACGGGCAGTACCCAGGGAACCGTGCATTTTGTAGATCTGGATTCCAGACTGCGTGTAACCGAAGTGGCACGCTGTATCACAACAAGGCAGAATAGCCTTAGTGACAAACATCTGGGGGAACGCTCCGGAGCATTGGAAGAAGAGGGACCAAGAGCTGTTTTGACACCCGAAAGGGAAAACGTCCGTCAACAGGGACGTAGGATGAAAGCACCAGAGGAAGAAATGTTCACTTTAACTGCACAGGACCGGCATGGGGTGTGTTATGAAGGAAGAATCCGGAGACTGACACCACGGGAATGCTTGAGATTACAGGGATATTATGAGGAACAGATCGACAAGATCCTGGAACTTAATTCTGATGCACAGGCATATAAGCAGGCCGGAAACGGGGTAACCGTTAATGTGATCGAAGCCATAGGAAGACGCTTGTTTCAGGTACATTCCGGTATCCATGTTCTGCAGTAAGGTGGTGTCAGGATGGATCTGAAAGAACAATACTTTGGAACCGAAATAGAAATGACGGGGATTACCAGAGAAGAGGCAGCAAACGCAGTAGGAGAATTGTTTGGAACACAGCCATATTATATTGGAACCTACTACAGTACTTGGGGAGTCAGAGATCTGGAAGGAAAAGAGTGGAAGTTTACCTACGATGGGAGCATCCATACACAGCGAAGAAATGGAAACCGTTATGTTTATGCAGATAGTGAGTACAGCACAGAAATGGTCAGTCCGAAACTGGAATATGGCGAAATGGAAAAACTGCAACAGGTTGTGCGCTGTTTAAGAAGCCATGGGGGAAAAGTCAATTCCTCCTGTGGAATGCATGTTCATGTGGATGCCTCCAATCATACACCACGAAGCTTAAAAAATGCGCTCACGATCATGTATTCCAAAGAAGATATTTTATTTAAAGCACTGCAGGTAAATCCCAGCCGGGTGGAACAATGGTGTAAAAAAGTCCGTGAAAATGTGCTGGAAGATATCCGGAAAATGCCTTCCGGGAATATGTCCATGGATAAATTTCGTCAGCTGTGGTATGAGGAAAGAAGAATGGGAGGAAGATCGCATAGTCACTATGATGATACTAGGTACTATGCGCTGAACCTGCATGCTGTGTTTGATAAGGGAACGGTGGAATGGCGGTGTTTTAACAGTACGCTCCATGCAGGAAAAGTACGTGCAAATATCACCCTTGCTTTAGCAATTTCTGCTCAAGCTATCAATCAGAAATGTACCCATATGAGAAAGACGGAGATTTCTGAAAACCCCTGTTTTACTTTTCGGACCTTTCTTCTTCGGCTTGGCCTGATCGGACCAGAATATAAGAATGTGCGGAAACACTTACTGGATCATCTGGAAGGGGACAAAGCATGGAGATATGACAAGAACACCTATGAATGTCTGAAGAGAAAGCAGGAAGAGCGATAAAGGAGGGAAAGTTATCAAAGAACGTTTGTATTTTGCGTATGGAAGTAACATGAATCTGGATCAAATGGAATTTCGATGCCCGGATGCAGAAGTAATAGGAAATGTAGTGGTGAAAGATTACCGCTTGGCATTCCGAGGGAATAGTAGGGGAAATGGAGTAGCCAGTATCCTGCCGGAGCAAGGGGAACAGGTATCGGGTGTGTTATGGAGTATTACAGAAAAATGCGAAAAAAGCCTGGATTACTATGAAGGATATCCATATCTGTATGGAAAACAGGATATTCTTGTGCAGTGTGAAGATGGGCAGGAACTTTATGCAGCTGTATATATTATGAATGAACCCTACCAGAGCCAGCCGGCACTTCCGGGCAAATTATATCTGGAAGGGATTCTGGAAGGATGCAGGCAGAATGGATTATCGGAAAATGAGATCCAAAAAGCTGTCCATACGACCAGAAAAGAAATGAAGAAGCAAGACAAGAAAAAAGAGTCTCATAATCGGGAAGTGGGACGATAAGGATAAAGGAGAAAGAATGATTATGAAAGGAAAATGGAAGACCAGAGCCATGGCATTTGTCATGGCTTTTACTATGGGAATGAGTTCGATGATTCCTTCATCCGTTTATGCTGCGGCGGAACAGCCGGAGACAAAAGTAGAAACGGAAACGCAGGTATTTGAGGAACAGCCAGAAGAGAAGGTAAGAGCAGAAGATATTGTAAAAGATGTCTCAGATAAAGAGTTCCGGGTAGAAACTTCTATGGAAGGGATTTCTTATGATCCAGAGCGGGAGAGTGTCCTGCTGTCTGAAATCAAAGATCAGGATGGCGGCTCTTTCCAGCCGGAAAAACCAGCTGTTTATTACGCACAGTATCTGGTTACCCCAAAAGATGGAAGTGAGCCATATATGATTGGACGGACCATTACATTGACGGATACGGAAGGGCTGGCACACTCGGAATCTAATGGCGGGGAGAAACAGAAGGAAGATACGTCTTCTGAAGAAGACTCGGAGCAGCCTCTTCCTGTAGAGATTACCAGTTCTCAGCCGGAAGATACCCCGGATGTCCTTGCAGAGCTGGAAAGAGATATTGAAGAGGGAAATGTGATGATGTTTTCTGCTGCAGATGGTATGGGAAAAAGTGAAACAGTCCATCTGAATAAAGGACGGACCATTTACTATCCGGATTATTTAGGTAATTATCTGACCTGTTTATTTACGGTGAATGGAAAACTGGCGTACTGTCTGGAATCCCACCGTGCATCACCGCCTACTGGTGACTATGTTGCGGATATTCTGGAAAGTAATAAGAATCTTCAGAAAGTTCTTTATTATGGATATGGTGGAGCTGGAGATATCACAGGCAGTTACCTGTCCGGGAAAAGTGATGACGAAAAGTATGTTTATACCCATCTTGCAGCATCTTATGCCTATTGTGGGGCTCTGGCATTTACAGGATGCCCGTATGAAAACCTGGTCAATGCAGGTGTGATTGCTTATATCAATCACTTATTTGGTATGGAAGAGCCGCCAAAAGGTGAGTTGTCTTTTTCCAATGCGAATGTGACTGCAGTAAGAGAAGGTGATATTCAGAAAACACCAGATATTGCATTGAACGGTGATCATCGGAATAAGATTACCATTCCTGTTCCACAGGGTGTAACCGGATATAACAAGTCCAAAGGAACAAATGTAAGCGGCGGAAATCTGGAAGTTTATGGGGGAGATACGTTCTATCTGCAGGCACCTCTTACGGTAACTGGGAAATGGGAAAGCGGGCAGCTTTATGGTTCTGTCCGTGAGAGCTGGAAAACATTGGTTTTAACTTCCACGGGAGGAAACAACCAGGATATCGGAGCATTTATCTCTGAAAAAGCAGCTCCGGTATCTTTTGGTATCCAGTGGCTGAATCTTGCCAGAGTTAAGATTCTGAAAAAGGATGCAGAGACAGGTAACCCCTTGGATGGTGCAGTTTATGGCGTTTATAAAAATAGTGCCTGTACGGATCAGCTGTTGACCATTGCTATGACAGGTGAAGACGGTATCAGTTACAGTGACTATTTTGATGCAGCATTAGAAACTGTTTATGTAAAAGAGATTACAGCGCCTAATGGATATGCGATCAATAAGACTGTATATCCGGTTCATGTGTCCGCTGGATCAAGTGTAGAGGTAGAAGCAGTAGATACCCCGGTAAAAGGCAAGATTACAGTTAAGAAACAGGACGTGGATACGGGAGATTTCCTTCCACAGGGAGATGCAAAACTGGACGGTGCTGTTTACGGGCTGTATGCGAAAGAAGATATCCAGAAACCAGATGGAACTGGAGTTTTATACAAAGCAGGAAGCCTTATCCAGGAAAAAACCTTTGGAAAGAGCGGAGAAATCGTATTTGAGAATGTATACCTTGGAGCAATGTATGTGAAAGAAATCGCTGCACCAGAAGGATACCTTCTGGACGAAACGGAATATGATGCAACGCTTATTTATGAAGGACAGGAAAAACCGATTGTAGTAAAAACGCTGACTGTCAAGGAAAAAGTTAAGAAACAGGCGTTTCAGATCATTAAGATTTCAGAGGATGGAGATCAGACGGAGACAGATTTAGTGGAGGGAGCAGAATTTACCATATATCTGGTCAGCAATCTCTCCAAAGTAAAAGACGGTACCTTAAAACCGGGAAATGGTTCTGAATTTACCCCGGAAGATTTTATTGGTTATGATTTTACAGACGAAGAAGTGGCAGTCACATATGAGGATGGGAAAGAAATAGAAGTCCCTGTCCTGGTAACAGATAAAAAAGGATATGCCAAGAGCGTAGAGCTTCCATATGGGCAGTATGTGGTTGCAGAGACCAAGACACCGGAAAATTTAAAACAAGTCCACCCGTTTTTAGTAACCGTAAATGAGGACAGCAGAGAACCGCAGGAATGGAGAGTTTTTGATGACCGGCCATTCGAATTTATGCTGAAGATCATAAAGAAAGATGCGGAAACAGACCATAATGTATTAAATAATTCTGCAACATATAAGATTTGGGATTTTGAGAAAAAAGCGTATGTGGAACAAATGGTATATTATCCAGAGAAAGAGAAAATCTCTGAGTTTTCCACCAATGCAGACGGATATCTGATCCTGCCGGAAGAATTAAAGGCAGGGCATTATCGGATTGAAGAAATCCAGGCACCGGATGGATATGTAAGACAGGGATATGAGGAAGAACCAATAAAGGCTATTGAAATTGTGATTAATTCCGACACGCCTCATCAGATCGATCCGGATACAGGCGCTTATATTGTGGAAGTCGTACAGTATAATGAGGCGCAGACAGGCCATCTTACTTTGCAAAAAGTAGGAGAACAGCTAAAAACAGTCAAAGATGAGAACCTGCTGGAAAAAGCAAAAAAATTCTTTGTAACATTGAAAGATATGGTTATGGGGGAAGTTTCAGTTGAATCTGGGCTGGAAAAGAAGTTTATCTATGAGGAATCCGGTGTGGAAGGAGCTGTTTTTGAACTTCATGCGAAAGAAACCATCTATACGCCAGACGGAGCTGTAGATGAGAATGGAGACCGCATCATCCGTTATGAAAAAGATGCACTTGTGGCAACGCTGACTACAGATGAAGATGGGAAAGCAGAAATAGGAGAGCTGCCATTAGGAAGTTATTATTTAAAAGAAACGACAGCTGGTGACCATTTTGTCTTAAATCCTGAACAGAAGGAGTTCACGCTTTCTGCAGAAGATGACACAGTATCCGTTGTTTATGAAGGTGTTACTTATAAGAATGAGAGGCAGAAAATCCAAATTTCTGTGGAGAAGAAGAATTCTGTAACCAAAGAAGCACTGGAGGGTGTGGTGTTTGGTTTATATGCAGGGGAAGATATCAAAAATATGCATGGCAAGGTTGTGGTGAAAAAAGATACGCTGCTTGAAACAAAAGCGACAGACCAGGAAGGCAGACTTACTTTTGACAGTGACCTGTGGCATGGACATTATTATGTAAAAGAAGAGCAGCATCTGCCGGGATATCTGCCAAATGATGAAATCTGGAAAATTGATGCAACATATGAAGACCAGAATCTTCCGGCCGTCCTTCTGGAAAAGGAAGTAGAGAACCAGCCGACAGAAAGCTATTTTACAAAAACAGATATTGTAACCGGTGAACCGGTAGAAGGTGCCAAACTGCAGATCCTGGATGAAGAAGGAAAAGTTGTCCGTGAATGGATCACAACCGAGGAAGAACATCTGGAATATGCACTTCCGGCAGGAAACTATTTCCTTCATGAAGAACTTCCACCGTTAGAGGATGGATATGTAAGTGCAGAGGATGTGTCTTTTGAGGTTAAAGAAGATGGAACGATCACAAAAGTGGAAATGCAGGATGATTTTTCAAAAGTGGATATCAGCAAAACGGATATTACTGGAGATACCGAGCTTGTAGGTGTGAAACTTCAGGTATTAAACAGCAAAGAAGAAGTGCTGGATGAATGGATTTCTGATGGAACAGAACATCGGATTGAATATCTGCCAGTGGGAGAAGAACTGACGCTTCGTGAAACCCAGACAATTTCTGGATACACGCTGGCGGAGGATGTGAAGTTTACTTTAGAGGATACGGGTGAAGTACAGAAGGTATCCATGAAAAATGAATTTGTCTATGGAAAAATCTTTTTAAGAAAAACAGACCTTCAAAGCGGGGATGCCCTTGCAGGTGCAGAATTTGAAATCCGGAATAAAACGACCAATGAAGTGGCCGGAGTTCTTAAGACAGACCAGAACGGGCAGGCAGAAAGTGAAGAACTGCTGATCGGAAGTTACAACGAGAAAGGAATCAAAGAACTGTTCCAGTATGAAGTCGTGGAGACAAAGGCTCCAGAGGGATACCAGCTGGATTCCACGCCACATCCGGTTACCTTTGATTTAGAAGGAGAAAAGGATGGGGAGATTTTAGTGGAGCTGGATGTGACCAATCAGAGAATCCCAACAGATGCTCCAAAAACAGGGGATGATACGGTATCACCAATGCTGCTTCTTGGTATTTGTGCGGTTTGTGCAGGAATACTGATTGGATGCTTTGTTTATCGCAAGAAAAAGCAGGAAACAGATGAAAAAGAAGAAAACTAAACAATAGCGGTATTTCAAAACAGCCGGGAAATTCCCGGCTGTTCGGGGAAATAGGAAAACCGGCTGGAAAAAAAGGTATCCCAGAAGTGTTCGAAATCCATGATCTCTCATCCTCTCTTCCAGCAGGAAGTGTTCAAAACAAGGAGAAGTGCAACAGGGTGTTGACGAGTCTTCCTGTGTGTAGTCTGTTCTTACATGCAAAAAAGCGCCAGGATCTTTCTGATGTAGGGCAGAAAAAAGAGATTTAAAGATGGGAATTCTTGTATTGGTGAGGCGGACGGAATATAATGAAATTAACTAGGAGATTCTGTGTGAAAATGCAAGGGGGAATGTTCTTGAAGTCTCTATTTTCTTATGCTGACGCATATATTAAGAACTGTACGTGGAAGGATTTGGCACTCGTTAAATTCTGCTTATGTGCCATCGGAGTCATGATTGGGTTGAGTGTTCCAAAGGAGAAAAGGAAGATTCCGTTTCTGGGGGCACTTCTCGTTTTTCTGGTGACTTATTTCCCTTTGATGGGGAAATTTATCCGTGTTATAAAAGTAGAACGGAAAAAACAAACAGCATAAATCCAGCCTGTAAAAAGGCGGGGTAAAAAAGAGAAAAATAAACAGCAGGAATGCGGTAAGTATCGTGTTCCTGCTGTTTTTGTCTGAAAGGAGAAAAAGATATGAAACGATTTTATACAGCGGAATCTGTAACAGAAGGGCATCCGGATAAACTCTGTGATCTGATTGCAGATAGTATTCTGGATGAGTGTTTGAAAGGGGATCCAGAAGCAAGAGTAGCCTGTGAGGTACTTGCAACAAAGGGAACGGTACTTCTGGCCGGGGAAATTACAAGTAAGTATGAGCCGGATGTTTTGGCGGTTGCTGAAGATGTAGTAGAAAAAGTCGGATACCAGGCAGGAGAAATCCTCTTTGATGCCTTGATCCATCAGCAAAGCCCGGATATCGCACAGGGAGTTCAAAACTCCATGGAATCCAGAAAGCAGCATGCAGCTGGAGAAGAATGGAAAATGGGAGCCGGAGACCAGGGAGTCATGACGGGGTATGCATGCAGTGAAACGAAACAATTTCTGCCACTTCCCGTGGTACTGGCACATCGGATTGTCCGGGAATTGTCGGCTTGCAGGATCAGTGAATATATCCAGGGATTACTGCCGGATGGGAAAGCACAGGTAACCGTGGAATATGAAGATGGGAAACCTGTCCGTCTGGATACGGTCATTGTGTCCTGCCAGCATGCTGAAGAAAAATCTCAAAAAGATCTGGAACGAGAGATTCGACAGAAAGTGTTGCGCCCGGCACTGCGGCTGATTCCACCAGATGAGGATACCAGGATTTTGATCAATCCGTCAGGGAAATTTGTGGTGGGCGGTCTGGATGCAGATACGGGGCTGACAGGAAGAAAATTAATGGTGGACTGTTATGGTAGCATAGCGCCACATGGAGGCGGTGCCTTTTCTGGAAAAGACGCAACAAAGGTAGATCGGTCAGGGGCATATATGGCAAGGTATATTGCCAAAAACATGGTGGCTGCTGGATTGGCTGAAAAGTGTTTGGTTTCGCTTGCTTATGCAATTGGTATGGCAGAACCTGTGATGGTGCAGGTAGATACTTTTGGTACTGGAACTGTGTGTGCGGATGACTGTCTGGCTGCAGCCATTCCGCTGGTGTTTGGTTTGACGCCAAAACAGATCATAGACCATTTTAAGCTGCAACGCCCAATTTATAGCCAAACAGCGGTGTTTGGACATTTTGGAAGAAAGGAGTTTCCGTGGGAACGGACCGATAAGGTAGAAGCACTACGGTCAGCACTATTGTAATGCCGTGGTATGAAAAAGAAGATTTGGAAAAGGCCAGGGAAATGACAGCAATTGAGTACTTAAAACGATATGAACCACAGCGGCTGAAAGCCTGCAGAGGGCTTCGGCATGAATATGAACTGACTGATCATGACAGCTTCAAGATCAATGAGATCACCAGCCAGTGGCATTGGAAATCCAGGGATATCGGAGGAATCAGCGCATTGAATTTCCTGGTTCATGTGAATGGGATGTCTTTTCTGGATGCAGTTGGTTTTTTGCTGGAGCAGAACCCATCCTATATACCGCCTAACATACAGGAACGTGAAATGGCAAAGAAGCCCTTTGCTCTTCCAGAACGTGCGAAGGATGTGAACCGTATCTGGAATTATCTGAAACATAGGGGAATCAGCAGGGAAACTTTTGTGTACTGTGTGAACCAAGGGATTCTCTATGAAAGTCTGCCATATCATAATGCTGTTTTTGTTGGCAGGGATGAAAAAGGACAAGCCCGGTATGCTTTCCTTCGGGGAATCTATGACCGGGGGAAACCCTTTAAGATGGAACAGTCAGGAAGTGATAAAGCATACAGTTTTTGTGTTCCACCAAGTGGGAAGTGTTGCAGAGTGGCGGTATATGAAGCGGCAATCGAAACCATAGCACACATGACGCTGGAGGGAAATCGTACAGATAAATATCGCTTGTCCGTTGGGGGGATTTATGCTCCAAAAGATGGCAGGCGAAAAAGAGAGGAAAAACCGCCACTGGCATTGGAACATTTTCTGGAGAACCATCCGGAAGTTACACAGATTGAAATCTGTACTAATAATGACGGACCGGGCAGATATGCGTGTGAAACTATGAAAAGAACATATCGGGATAGATATGAGATTTTGATAAACTTACCGGAGCGTGAAGGGACGGACTATGCAGACCTGTCAAAGGAAGCATGGGAAAAGAAAGAAAAAAATCGAATGGAAAGGTAGGAGTCTCTATGGAACGAAAACTATATTTATTATCACCATTACAGGCAGAATTTTATGAAAACGAGAGTGACCGGATGTACCCGGATGACGTGATGGATGGCCATGCACTGGCAGTATATGGAGCAGACATTCTACAGAAGATGCAAGAGAGAGCGGATCATGTAGGAGAAGATCTGATGGAATATTACGATGAAAAGGATTCCGTCAAAGAAAAAGTTACAAATCTGGAGTTGTCGGTTGTCTTAAAGGATGGAGAACTTATGGGATGTGCGGAAGTTACCATTCAAGCGCCCTTAGATCGATGGGAAATGAATCGACTGGAAACTTATCTGACTGGGCAATATTCCGATGGCTGGGGAGAAGGATTTGAACAGCAGGATATTCCGGTAGAAGATGGTGTTTTAAATGTTCATTTCTGGAATAGTGACTATTTCCGGATGGATATCCTGCACAAGATTCCGGAGCAGATAAAACCGGAATGTGCAGTAAAACCAAAGTTAAAACTGCTTGGACATGATGGAAATGTTTTTTCTATTTTAGGTGATGCCAGCAGGCTTTTAAAACAGAATGGACAGCCAGAAGCCGCAAAAGAGATGTTTGACAGAGTCACGTCTTCCCAAAGTTATGAGCAGGCACTTGCGATCATCAGCGAATACGTGGAAACGGAACTGAGCAGGGACATGGATCAACCAAAGCCGGAGAAACAAGGAAAAAAGAAAACAGAAAGGGAAAGGTAAACCTATGGAATATGCTGTATTTAAACAACAGATTATGGAACAGGCAAAAAGGATTCTGCCACAAGAAGAAGGTTATGTAATCACTATTGTGGATCAAACAGAGTACGGGCTGGGCGAGATGTTGATCATCAATAAGTCTGACAAGGAAGTTGTACCAGGTATCTCTATGGAGGAGATGTATCAGGATTTTTCACAGAACAAAAAAAGTATAGAAGAAGTTATAGAAACTATACAAGATACAGTAAATACTGCATTTACGATGATCCCAGAGATAGATGGTACGCAAGGAATTGATTTCAGAGATTATGATTGCATAAAAGATCTGCTGGTGGTAGAACTGGAACGTTCTGAGTTCAACGGAGAACATTTATCTCATGGAATTTTCGAAAAGCAGCCTATTGGGGCATTGGTTCTGTATCTTAGATTGGAACAGAAGAACCAGCTGGTTATGGCAAGACTGGGAAGGGATGTATTGGAAGTTTGTGGCGTGAGTCAAAGCACCATGATGAAGCAGGCCATGGAAAATACGATAAAAATAAATCCTCCTGTGGTGATGCCAGTAGATACGAATGGCAGATTCCCTTACTTTATCCTTTCAAACAGAGAAGGGAGAAATGGAGCGACTGCCATCACATATCCGGGAATGTTAGAACAATTAAGGAAAATGGCAGGTATGGATTTTTATGTGATCCCAGCCAATATCCATGAAGTTTTGATTGTAGGAAAAACCGAGAATGCGCCGATAAAATATCTTAGAGAGGCGTTGAAACAAAGGAACCGTGAAATGGGTATCCAGCAGATGTTAAGTGATCATGTTTATGAGTACAGTGGAAGAGATAAAAAATTGAAACGTTGTCTCGATGAAAAGAAAAAAAATCGGGAGCGATAAGAGAAAAGTAAACTCGAAAAAGCGGTTAATTCGTTGAAGAGAAAGGATGATGCCTATGGAACATACCCTGCAGTTAGGGGAAATATTGAAAGATGGAATGTATCCTGTGGAGTCTGAAGGAGGAGACAACTGGAGGATCTTACACGGAGATACACTGAAATTAGTAAAAGCGTTTCAACCGGGAACTTTTGATGCAGTGATCACAGATCCGCCCTACGCATCGGGCGGTACAAAGCAGAACGAAAGGAACCGGACAACCAATCAGAAATACAGCAGTATGTCACCGGAAAAAGCCCTGCCAGATTTTGACGGAGACCAGAAAGATCAGCGTTCCTGGACCCATTGGATGGCAGAGTGGCTGTATGATGTGAGAAAAGCATGTAAAAGTGGTGCTCCGATCTGCCTTTTTATTGATTGGAGACAGTATCCATCGATGACGGATGCTCTTCAATGGGCGGGGTGGATCTGGAGAGGAACAGCGGTCTGGGATAAGACAAACAGTCGGCCACAAAAGGGAAGGTTCCGCCAGCAGACAGAGTTTATCATATGGGGAAGCAACGGACCTATGCCGATCAGCCGTCCGGTTTCCTGTCTTCCAGGTGTGTTCCGATATGGGAATCCCCAGAACCGGGTGCATGTGACAGAGAAACCGCTGCAGTTGATGAAGGACGTGGTGCAGATATGCGAACCAGGCGGAAGAATCTTAGATCCTTTTGCCGGAGCAGGTACTACGATTCTTGCGGCTACCCAGCAGGGATACCAGGCAGTGGGGATTGAAGTGACAGATGCGTATTTCCAATTGGGAACGGAAAGAGTGAGAGAAGCATTGAAAGAAGAAGTGGATGTCCAATAGGATGTCCGTTTTTTTCGTGATAGAAACTTAGGGCATCCATAAGGATGCCTGCCGAAAGGAGATGAGATATGGATCGAGCGTTTGCGTATGTGAGCTGCTCTGAAGAGGACAGCAGAGTAAAGGTGCAGAAATACTGCAGGAAGATTTATGAACTGGGTTATATCCCCATCTGTCCCAGATTTGGATTTGTGCCATTTCTGGATGAGAGCAATGCGGAAGATCAGCAGGGACTGGCTCAGATGTCCATGCTTCTTTTAAAACGATGCCGTATGGTAGTAGTCTGCGGAAATGAAGTGACAGAAAACATGAATACAGAGATCAGTACTGCGGATCGACTGCATATCATCTGTACGACTTTAGAGGGACTGATTCAGATCAAAGAAACCAAGTAAATGACAGAGGGGGGAAGGAGACAGACTTGCGGTGCGACTTGTTTTGCAAGCATAGCGTTTGGATATCCAAACGCCCTTTGGGGAGAACCCCAATCCCCCGTGACAGAGTATGAGAGGAGATCGAATATGTGGAATTTTATCATAGGTGCAATGTTTGGCGGTATGTGTGGAGTTGGAATTGTGTGCCTTACAGTGATAGGAAAACGAGCAGATGAGGATATGGAACATATTGAAAAGAAGAAAGAAACATCAGCATTAGAGGGGAAGGTGTCTGAATGAGGAAACGCAATCATGTGATTCCTATAAGGCTGAATACAAAAGAAATGAAACATCTGGAGACACAGGTTGCAGTCAGTGGGCTAAACAGGGAAGAATATCTCCGTACCTTGATCTTAGGGGCGGAAGTGCGTGCAAAGCCTTGTACCCATCATGCAGATTTGCTGCGGAAAGTTGCAGGATTGTGTAATAATGCGAATCAGTTGGCACACGTTGCCAATGCAACAGGAACTGCCAGCCAGGAGAGTGTCAACGAAATGCTGAGGATATCCAGAAAAGTCTGGGAAGAAGTAAGGGAAATGTGGTGATGGCTTATTGCATATACAAGTATTATTCCCGTTCACCGCCTGGACCGTTCTGTAGACTATATCCGGGATAAAGAAAAGACTCAAAAGAAAGGGAATACGGGCGGTTCTCTGGAAGAAGCAATCGATTATGCATTGAACCGGGATAAAACGGAGCAAGTGTTTTTTGAAGATGCCATTGGCTGTACCATAGATCAGGCATATCAGGATATGGTTGCTACGAAAAAAAGATTTCATAAAACAGACAAGGTGCAGGGCTTCCATCTGGTACAAAGTTTCGCAGAGGGAGAGGTTAGTCCGGAACTGGCACATTTGATAGGAGTGGAACTGGCAGAGCGTCTGCTGAGAGGACAGTTTGAAGTGGTTATCACCACTCACTTAAATACCAGTCATTTTCACAACCACCTGGTCTGGAATTCCGTGTCTATGGAAGATGGGCATAAGTATCATAGCAATGAACAAAGTTATTATATGGAGATTCGAAAGATTTCTGATGATCTTTGTCGAAAATATGGATTGTCCGTAATCCAGACAAATCAGAAAAAGGGGATACATTATGCACAATGGAAAGCGGAGAAAGAGGGAAAACCAACCTGGCGGACAGCCATCCGTTCGGATATTCGCGAGGCAGTGAAAGCAAGCTACAGCTGGACTCAGTTTGTAAAAGAAATGGAAACAAGAGGTTATGTATGGCGGACAGATAGGAAATATCTTGCTCTAAAGGCTCCTAGTATGGAACGATATGTACGCTTACGATCTTTGGGAAAAGGATATGGGGAAATGGAAATCCGGGAGTGGATCTTAAGACCAAAGATTCGGGAGACAGAAAAAGTATATCTGCAATGGTCAAAACAGAGAAAGAAACGGACCGGACTACAGGCATTGTATTATTCCTATTTGTATCAGATGGGTGTTTTTCAAAAGAAACCCAAGAGCATCCCTTATGAAGTGCGGGAAGATATCCGCAGGCTGGATCAGCGGATTGCGCAGATAGAATTTCTTCAGAAACAGGACATTTCCACCATAGAACAGCTTCAGGAATTCAGGCACCCGCTGGAAGAAAAAATGGCACAGTTGCTATTGGAACGCAGGCAACTGTATCGCAGCCAGCCCGGATGTGAACGGATTGGAAAGATTACAAAAGAGATGAAACAGATCCGCAAGGATATCCGGATGTCGCTACGGATTGAGCAGTATTCCGTAGAAATGGAGCAGCGGATGAAACGGGCAAAGGAGAGGACGGAACAGGCAGAGAAAAATATGCAACGAAAGAAGGAACAGATAAAGGAATCCTATGTGAAGTAAAAAATCGAGGAGGTGAGCGGTATGAATTACGGTGGTGATGCGGCAGATCAGATTGTTCGTTATTCGATGGAAGGGATGGAACATACGCTTCGGATTTCCGGGAGTATCGCAAAAAATCTGGCAGTTTTCATCGTAGCAGTGTTAAAAGACCAGAAAAAGACTTATGGAAAGACACAGATGGTACGTATGATCAAAGAACGAAGGCCGACCAAATTTTTTACCGTGCCGGATGACCGTATGAAAGAATTTGCCAGAGAAGCAAAAGCAAGAGGTCTTTTATATGTCGTCATTAAGGATAAAAAGAAACCGATCAACAACGAGATTATGGTATTTGCAGAAGACGCTGCCAAAATGAACCGGGTATTGGATCGCATGGATATTGACTATGTAAAAGCAGAATCCGGGAAAGTGGAATTTGATACAAGCGATCCCAAGAAAGAAGAAACAAAGGGAATGGAACTGGAAAGAACCACTAAAGAAGGACAGGAAAAGAAAGTCCAAACAGTATCTATGCCGGAAGGAACCATTGAATTTGAAATTGATGAATCGGATCAGAAGTTTGATTTTGGGGATATGTTCTTTGAAGAAGGAAATTTTACGCAGGGGAAGGAAGAAAAGCTTCCGTCCGGGACTTCCTCGCCCAGCAGAGATTTTTCTTCCGGTCAGAAAAATAGGGAACATGGAGCAAAGCCCTCTGTGCGTGCAGAGATCAAAGAGATAAAAAAAGAGCAGGCACAGAAGAATCGGCAGAAACAAAGCAGACAGCGTCAAAAGACGAAAGGGCGAAAATACAAGAAAAAGGGAAAAGGGAGGTAATGCTATATGGATTTAACAGGTATGATTCAGAATCCTGTGGAGGATCAGAACTCGGAGCAAAAGTTATCGAAAGAAGAGTATGCAGCTTTAAAGAAACAGGAGCGGGAAGAAACGTGGATGCAGATCGATGGACAGGCACAGTCGGTGTTCAAGGATGGAGCGTCCTTGCAGAAGTTTCTGGATTTTATGGCAGGGCAGTATAATATGCCAAAGGTTCCGAACCTTTTGCTTTTATATTCCCAGAATCCCGAAGTAAAGCTGGTAAAATCTTTTGATGAGTGGAAGCATGACAGACGTTCCTTGAGAACAGGAGTACATGGTTATACTTATATTATTGATACAAAGTATGAGAAGGATGGAGAAATGCGTTCCGGTTATGCGATCAGCAAGGGCTATGATATTACGCAGACCAAAGGAAGGACGTTAGAGGAACGTCCTCAGAGAGATATCCACACATTATTGGAAGCAGTGTTGAAAAATCAGAATATCCGTCTGCAGATTGCGGATAATCTTCCGGATAAGATTCAGGCACAATATATTCCAAATCAAAGGACGATTTACATACGAAACGGAATGTCAGAGATTACTACTTTTCATGCTATTAACCGAGAACTTGCCTGTGCAGCACTAGACCAGCATGATGGAAACTATGCCAGAAATAGAGTTAATGCACAGGCATTTTGTGCCACATACATATTAGGAAAAAGATATGGTGTGGATGTCTCCGGTTTTGATCTTGAGAAAGTGGCAGGAATTCAGGAGCATGGTCAGAAAGATCCACAGGAGTTAAGGCTATTCTTAAATGATGTCCGGACAGCAGCTTATGGAATCCGTGGTCATATCGAACGGAATTTGCGGGAGCCGGAACAGCAGTTTGTGACAGAGGATACCTTTACAGTAGGAGAAAGCGAGAAAAAATCTCCGGACAAAGGGAAAAAGAGTAAAAATGAACCAGAGCGATAAAGCACAGTAAAAGTTGGATTTGTGATAGCTATTGCGGAACGTGTGTGATATGGTTGGTGTAAGAAAGGCAGGTGTCATATATGACAAAATATTATATCGAAATGAAAGAAACCAGAAGAAATATGATGTCAGATGCATTGCTGAGTCTTTACCGGAAAAAAGGACCTGAATCAGAAGAGGCAAGACAAATGGGTTTAAAACTCTGGGATTTTGATCTGAAAGAAAAGAGGATGGAAATCACTTCTGATGAACAGAGGGTTCTTCGCCATGCCTTAAATGATCTCCGCAATCAGCGTTTAGAGGAAGGAAAATATACTGATGGTGTGGAAGCAGCTATCATGGAGGTTATGAAACCCCATAGGACCAAGCACTTCCCGTGGTAAAAGGAGGGGTGATCATTCAGATATTAGATCGAAAACAGGTAGAACGCATACGAAAGATGTATCCAGAAGGAACGCAGATTTGCTTAGATGAGATGGAGGGTGAAAGGAATATGCCCTCTGGATTAAAAGGAAAAGTATGTTACGTAGATGATGCCGGACAGATCCATGTGAACTGGGAGAATGGTAGTTCCCTTGCGGTTTTGCCGGAAGTGGATTCGTTCCATAAAATAGGAGAGCCGCATAAGAGAAAGGAGCATGGCATGCAGAGGTAACATTTAGAAAAGCAGACTTGATTGTCTGGGGGATTTTTCTTCCGATTGTCTGGTGGATGGGGGCTTCCCTTGCCTGTGCGATTCAACCAGGGGAAAATATATTTGAAATTTTAGACAGGCTGAGTCAGATTCTTCGCCAGCCTTTTTCTTTGCACTACACCGTATATACGGGAAAGTGTATCTTGATTCTATCATTTGCCTATATCACAGGCATCTGTATCTATTATTCTCAGCAGAAAAATTATAGAAGAGGTGTGGAACACGGTTCCGCCCGTTGGGGAGACGTCCATCAGATTTGTAAGAGATATGCAGACAAGGAGTATACCCATAATCTTCTTTTGACACAAAACTTTCGCATGAGCCAGGAAGTCTATAAGCACCAGAGAAACTTAAATGTCTTGGTGGCGGGTGGCTCAGGAGCCGGAAAAAGTCGTACCTATGCAGTTCCTAATATTCTTCAATGCTCTCAGGCTGAGTCGAAAAAAGGCGGTGGCTGTTCCATTGTAGTAACGGATCCGAAAGGAGAGCTACTCCGGAAGACTGGAGGACTGCTGGAACGGATGGGATATGAGGTACGGGTGTTTGATCTGATCAACCCGGATACATCCTTTTGTTATAATCCATTTTGTTATGTCCATGATGACAAAGATGTGTTAAAACTTATCAACAACCTGATCCGCAATACAACACCAAAAGGTTCACAGGCATCGGATCCATTTTGGGAGAAGAGCGAAACAGCGCTGTTGCAGGCTCTGATGCTGTACCTGTTACATGAAGCACCGCCGGAAGAGCAGAATTTCCCTATGATCATGGAGATGTTAGGTAGTGCCCAGGTTAAGGAAGAAGATGAGGAATATCAGTCACCTCTGGACATTTTGTTTGAAAGGTTAGAAATGAGAAAGCCGGACAGCATTGCGGTGAAACAGTATCAGATTTACAAGCAGGCAGCGGGAAAAACAGCAAAGTCTATCTTGATTTCTGTTGGTGTCCGGTTGGCTGCATTTAATCTGAAAGAGATTGCAAACTTAACCTGTACGGATGAGCTGGATCTGGCAAGTATCGGAGAAAAGAAAGTGGCGTTGTTCTGCTGTATCCCCGATGCCGATACTTCTTTGAACTATCTGGTAGGTATGATTTATAGCAATCTGTTCCAGACACTGTATTATGTAGCAGACCGAAAATATGGAGGGAGATTGCCGGTACCCGTCCACTGTATCATGGATGAGTGGCCGAATGTAGCCTTGCCGGATGATTTTGATAAGATCCTTGCTACCATGCGGTCACGCGCAATTTCCTGCAGTATCATCATCCAGAATATGGCGCAAATGAAAGCCCTGTTTAAGGACTCATGGGAAAGCTTGGTAGGTAATTGCGATGAACTTTTATATCTGGGAGGCAACGAAAAAGAGGGACATAAATATATTTCGGAACTGTTGGGAAAAGAAACTTTAGATACAAATACTTATGGACAGACAAAAGGACGAAACGGAAGTTATTCTACGAACTATCAGCAGACAGGGCGGGAACTTTTTACACCGGATGAGATCCGCTTACTGGATAACCGGAAAGCAATCCTGTTTGTCCGAGGGGAACGTCCCATGCTGGATGACAAATATAATTTAAAGAAACATCCAAATGTGAAATGGACAGAGGATGGCGGTGCGCCCCCGTATGACTATGCGAAAGCTCCGAGGTCACATGATGATTTGAATATTGATATTGAACGCTTAGATGATTATGAGCTGCTCTGTGAAGAGGACATCCTCGGCAAAGAGCAGCCTTTTTAGATGGGAGGAATGTGTATCGTGCATATGATGCAGAAATTGTTTAAGAAAAAGAATCCGAAGACGAAGTCTTTGCGAATGAGTGGTGTACAAAAACGATTTTTTGTCAGCTATGCAGTAATCGTATTCGCCATGATGTGGTGTACAACCCCTGTTCTGGCTGCAGGAGATCCATTAGCAGTGGTGAATAACTTGTCTGATTTTATTTTTTCCTTGATCCGGGCGATTGGCTTGATCTTGTTAGGATTTGGTGTGGTGCAGATCGGCTTGTCTTTAAAGTCGCATGATCCAAGCCAGAGGGCAAATGGATTTTTGACTTTAGCAGGCGGCGTCATCATTACCTTTGCAAAAGAGATTTTGGATTTGATCATGGTGTAATCTGATATCAGCAGTACAGTGGGAGAGCAGACACTGTGCTGTTCTCCCTGTCTGTAAATGGAAACAACAGGGAGGTGAAATGCTACTTGGAAAGTGATAACTGGATCGTTCAAAATCTAAACAATGCGTTAGAAACATGGAATTCTAAGCTGTCAGAAATCTGGCAGCTTTTAACGCAGAGCCCGGAAACCTTTAAAGGCGGAGAGATCTGGAGTGTGATGCTGACCATTCATGATGCTCTAAAAGGAATCGGGTATGGACTTTTAGTACTTTTTTTTGCAATCAGTGTAGTGAAAACCTGCAGCAGCTATCTGGACGTAAAAAAGCCAGAGCATGCGGTGAAATTGTTTATCCGGTTTGCACTGGCAAAAGGGGCAGTAGGGTATGGGCTGGAATTGATGATGGCACTTTTTTCTGTCATACAGGGAATGGTCTCTACGATCATGCAAAATTCAGGATTTGGTGGGGATTCAGATGTAATCGAACTTCCGGCTGAAATGGTGGAGAAGATTGAAAGTGTAGGATTATTAGATTCTATTCCTCTTTGGATTGTTACACTGCTTGGCAGCCTGTTTATTACAGTCCTGTCATTTATTATGATCTTGACCGTGTATGGAAGGATGTTCAAGCTGTATATGTACACAGCCATAGCACCCATTCCCATTGCGACTTTTGCAGGAGAGCCTACACAGAACATAGGGAAGAACTTTGTCCGTTCCTATGCAGGGGTTTGTATGGAAGGAGCAATCATTGCACTTGCCTGCATTATTTTTTCTGTATTTGCTGCCAGTCAGCCGGCAATCGCAGACAGCAGTTTATCTGCGGTGAATATTGTATGGAATTATGTGGCAGAGCTGATCTTTAACCTATTAGTATTGGTAGGGGCGATTAAAGCAGCGGACCGGATCGTGAAAGAAATCATGGGGTTATAAGTAAGGAGGCAGGAGTATGAAAGAACAACCAATTTTAGGATACGATTGGGAAATGGGACATGAAGAAATCAAACTGGAGATAGGTACTTACTATACAGGGAAAGGTCTGTATATTGGAATGCTGGCAAAGGAAGATGGTGTATGGGAATCTTTTAGTGATCTGACAGTAAATTTACCGTTTGAGAGATCGAATGTTCATGAGGCCTTTATCCAGGACTTTGGGAGTAAGGAAAAATTGAAATTTATTCAAAAACATAAGTTGGGTAAAATTCTTCCAGAGCGAGGACACTCTGGATTCTGTACCTATGCAAAAGTGGCATTTGATCTTAAGCGGCTTGAGGAATTAGATCCAGAAGGAATGAAACGTTTTTATAAGGATCATCCAGAACTTGAAGAAAAGAGCCAAGTGCCGAAAAAGAAAAAACGAAATCAAATGGAACGGTAAAATGTGGGAATACAAAAGGAAAGGAGTTATGACAGAAAAGGCCGTCCTCTGGCTTATTTTCTGTTATTTGTATTGACAAAATGGAGGTAAAAATGAACAAAGAGATCCAGGAATTTCAGGAGTCCTTTTTCTTTGGGCTGAGCATGCGGCAGTGTTTCTTTTCTGTATTGGCGATTGCTGCTGCAGTAGGTGTTTATCTAGGGACAAAAGATACCTGTGGAACGGAGATTGCCGGATGGCTGAGTGTTTTTGCAGCAGCCCCTTTTGCGGGATGTGGTTTTTTCCGCTATCACCAGATGACACTGGAAAAGTTCGTATGGGTGTGGTTAAAATCAGAGATCTTATGCCCAAAAAAGCTGGTGTTTCAATCGGAGAATCTCTATCTGAAATGTCTGGAAGAGACAATAGAAATCGGAACACGTTCCTGCAGAAATGGAACGGAGCTGGTAGAACGAAAGAGAAGCAAAAATAGAAAAAAGAAAGGAAGGGGGGATGCGGTTGATTAAAACGCTGCATCGTACATTAAAACTAGAAAAAGAGAAATTTAAGATTCCGAAGTCTGTACAGCGGGCAATCCCGATACAGCGGGTCTGGCCGGATGGCATCTTTCAGTCCGGCAGGCTGTTTTCAAAATCGTTCCGTTTTACGGATATCAATTATTCCATTGCAAGCAAAGAGGATAAGACAGAAATGTTTCTGGATTATTCCGAGCTTTTAAATGCATTGGACTCCGGCGCATCCGCCAAACTTACCATTAATAACCGCCGCATCAATAAGGCAGAATTTGAACGATCCATTCTGATTCCTATGAAAGAGGACGGATTGGATGAATACCGAAAAGAATACAATGAAATGCTGTTATCCAAGATCAGTGATACCAACAACAGCATTCTTCGGGAACGGTATCTGACGATCAGTGTCCATAAGAAGAACATTGATGAGGCAAGGACCTACTTCGCACGTGTGGGAACAGATATTACCACACACCTGGCGAAACTATCTTCCATTGGGGAAGAACTGGATGCTGGAGAGCGTCTGAAGATTTTCCGTGATTTCTTTAAAGAAGACGTTTCTGCGACAGCAGAGTTTGATTTTAAGGAAGCTGTAAAAAGAGGACATGATTTTAAAGACTGGTTTGCACCAGATTCTATGGAGTTCCTGCAGGATCATTTTAAGATTGATGGGCGATATGGGCGTGTTTTGTATATGCAGGATTATGCAACTTACGTCCGGGACAGCATGGTATCGGAACTCTGTGATCTGAGCAGAAACTTAATGCTGTCGATTGATATCCTGCCAGTCCCTACGGATGAAGCAGTCCGTGAGATACAGAACAAACTGCTTGGTGTAGAAACTAATGTGACCAACTGGCAGAGAAGGCAGAACGAAAACAATAACTTTTCTGCAACCATTCCGTATGAGATGGAGTTGCAGAGAACCGAAACAAAGGAGATGTTAAATGACCTGACCACTAGAGATCAGAGAATGATGTTCGGGGTGTTGACTATTGTGCATATGGCAGACAGTTATAAGGAGTTGAACTCAGATACGGAAACCTTGAAATCCATTGCACGGAAAAATCTGTGTCAGCTGTCCACTCTGCGGTGGCAGCAAATGGACGGTCTGCATACGGCGCTGCCTTTCGGACCACGAAAGATCAATGCCCTGCGTACCCTGACCACAGAGTCTACGGCTGTCCTGATTCCTTTCCATACCCAGGAGATCATGCAGGAAGGAGGGATTTATTACGGGCAGAATGCGGTCAGCAAAAATATGCTCGTTGTGGACCGGAAGAAACTGCTGAATGGCAACAGTTTTCGCTTAGGAGTCAGTGGATCCGGAAAAAGTTTTTCTGCCAAAGAAGAGATTGTTGCATTAGCACTTGCCACGGAGGATGACATCCTAATTCTAGATCCGGAATCCGAATTTGGAAATCTGACAGTAGCATTAGGGGGAGAAGTTGTAAAAGTATCGGCAACTTCTGGAATGCATCTGAATGCTATGGATATGGACAGCAGCTATGGGGATGATACCAATCCACTGATTGAAAAATCCGAATTTCTGTTGTCTGTTTTTGAACAGTTGGTAGGGGCAGGTAATCTGGGAGCAAAGGACAAATCCATCATTGACCGCTGTACAGCTGATACTTACCGTGATTATATCCGCAGCGGTTATACCAAGGAAGTGCCGACTTTAAAGGACTTATACCGACAGCTGATGCTGCAGGAAGAGCCAGAAGCAAGAGCTCTTGCCTTATCAGCAGAATTATTTACCAATGGAAGTCTGAACACGTTTGCACATAAAACAAATGTGGACACGAAGAACCGTATCATGGATTATGATATCCGGGAACTGGGTTCCCAGCTCATGCCCCTTGGCATGTTGGTAACACTGGATGCCATTTTCAACCGTGTGATCCAGAACTGGAAAAAAGGGAAACGGACCTGGATCTTTTGTGATGAGTTTTATCTGTTATTCCGCTATCCATACAGTGCAGAATTTTTTTATAAGTTATGGAAGCGTATCCGAAAGTATAATGGGTTCGTAAATGCCATGAGCCAGAATGTAGATGAGGTTCTACGTTCCGATACGGCAAGACTCATGCTCGCAAACAGTGAGTTTTTAGTTATGCTGAACCAGGCAAGTACGGACCGAGAAGAATTGGCAAGACTTTTGAACATTTCCGACAACCAGTTAGGATATATCACAAATGTGAAAGCTGGAAGTGGTTTGATACGCTGTTCTGGAAATCTGGTTCCATTTGAAAATACATTCCCAAGGAATACAAAGTTGTACCAACTGATGACAACAAAACCAGGAGAAAGTTTGAAAGCTGTATAGCATAGGTTCGTTCATCAAATGTGTTTTACAGTACGTCATAATTGAATCAAAAAATATGAAAGCCGTTACATGGGGGACTGTGTAACGGTTTTTGATTCATAGAGAAAGGGTGTGTAAACGTGATAAAAGATGTACAGGAAAAGAAAATATCTTTTTATACAGCTGAATGCATGGAATTTGAAACAATGGGAGAAGTGACAGAGTGCGCCACATTAAAAGAAGCCTTTCGGATATACCAGAAAATGGAACAGAAAAGATCCGGTATGGGGGTTGGGATTGGATTTATTTTACATGATCCAGATGTGCCTGAGTACAGTGATATTCACTATCCTTTATATCAAGGAAATGGGGTGGAGCGTGATTTAATTGCACTTGTGGAGGCTTATGAGAAGCACCCACTGGTACAGAAAGCACAAAAAGATATGCAGAAACTGTTAGATAGGAAAAAACAGGTGGAACGATAAAGGAGGAGAATAAGGCAGATATTAAAACAAAAGAGGTAGACCGGACGTTGAAAGTCCGGGAACATGCTAAACAGCTTCCCAAAGAATTGATAAAGGATATTACTTTAAAATCTGCAGAACGTTCCCTGCTATCTACGCATGACGGTTCCCATTTTTCTCCCAAACAGTCTCGGGAACAGTATGCTTCTGACCGGCTGGAAGAAGGAATCAAGTGGTCGGCCAGTAAAGGGGAAACCATCGTTTCTCAAGGCAGTAAAAAAGCGGCAAAAAAAATGGCAGAGAAGACCGGGAGAGTCATCAAAGAACGAAGGAGTAAAAATGCGGATCGTACTGCTGAACAGAGTAGAAACAGTGGAACTCAAGGAAATTCACAAACAGAACTTCAAACTGATATACGAATCAAAACAAAAGAAGCGGTAAACAAAAGGGCGGCAGGAGTAGCGAGAGAGAACATTGCAGAGGTAAAAAGTGCGAACCCTTTGAGAGATTCTACAAATCGTATCAAACAAGCACATACAGCGAAAACTTCAAAGGAAGCGTCAAAATTAAAGAAACAGGCAGAACATGCTTACCGTTCTGGAAAAAAATTAGCTGTCCAAGGGAAAAAGGCTGCAACAAAATCTGCAAAGGCAGCTAAACGGACAGTATCTGGAATAAAAACAGCGGTTAAAACGGGAGTTATCGCAGTAAAATCATTAGGAACCTTTCTGGTGGCAGGCGGCTGGATTGTTGTGCTGTTGGTAATTGTTCTGGGGGTGATTGGTGGAATTGCAGGAAGCTCCGGGAGTACTAGTGCAGAGCCACTAAGTCAAGAGGTACTGGCTTATACATCTACCATTCAGAGGTATGCTTCACAGTATGGAATTTCAGAATATGTACCTTCAATCCAAGCAATCATGATGCAGGAATCCGGAGGACGCGGAACAGATCCCATGCAGGCAAGTGAATGTCCGTACAATACCCGATATCCAAATAGCCCAGGGGCGATTCAAGATCCAGAGTATTCGATACAGGTAGGGGTGCAATATTATGCAGATTGTGTAAGACAGGCAGGATGTGAAAGTCCATTAGATATCAGCAGGCTACAACTCAGTTGGCAAGGATATAATTACGGAAATGGTTATATTGGATGGGCTTTAGAACATTATGGCGGTTATAGTCTGGAAAATGCATTGCAGTTTAGCCAAGAGAAGGCGGCGGAACTTGGTTGGCCAAGATATGGAGATCCTCAATATGTTCCTCATGTTCAGAGATACTATTCTGGAGGTGGTATCCTTGGCGGAATATTTGGAAATGGACAGATTGTGCAAGTGGCAAAACAGGAAGTTGGGAGTAGTAATGGGGAAAAATACTGGAGATGGTATGGATTTGATTCTTATGTGGAATGGTGTGCCTGCTTTGTCAGTTGGTGTGGGGAACAAGCCGGGTTGATAGAATCTGGTGCAATGCCGAAGTTTTCTTTGTGCGAAAATGGAATTGATTGGTTTAAAAGTCATGGAAAGTGGCAGGAAACAGGCGGCATTCCGAGTGCAGGTTCCTTGGTATTTTTTGATTGGAATGGAGATGGCATATCGGATCATGTAGGAATCGTGGAAAAATATGAAGGTGGAATCATTTATACAGTAGAAGGAAATACAGGTACTAACATTGGTGGTAATAATGTCCGTGGGGTTTGGGAACATTCATATTCTGTTGGAAGTGCAACTATTCTTGGATATGGGATTATTTAAATAAAGAGAATAAGAAGTACTATTTTATACAAGGCACTTAATAAACATAATAAAATGAAACAGGCAGACTTGTGGAGTATAATATTTCACAAGTCTGTTGTTAAAGTAGAGTTTTAATAAATTTTTTTCAAAATCTTTAAATGGAGATTGTTTTGACGGATATTTTTGCCTTTACGTAATTATTTGTGTCATAAGGAAAAATTTATTGGTAAAAAAAATCGCAGAGAGGAAAATTAAAAGGCGTGTAAATTGACTATAGATTTTTACTTAAAATTAAAATATATAGAACTTTAAATTTTTATATTCAAAATATCTAAATTTTGAATTTATACTAATAATCTTGACTTTATAGTTATATACATATAATATTATATTTTGTCTTACAAATGTAATATTAAGGGGGAAAGAAAAAAATGCAGAAAAAGTGGAAGATAATGATTATAATTCTCACAATATTGATTATATTATATGCTTTGATTAGTTGCGGAGAAAAGATACAAGAAAAAAAAGCCAATGAAGACAAGTGGATAGTATATAAACAGTTAGAAGAAAAAGAAGAACAGAATATCCAAAATCCTTTTATTAGAGAAGAAACGAAATGTATTTTAACAGAAAAAGAGAAGCAAGAACTCCGAAATCAATTATTAAAAATAGTAACTCAATGTAAGGATATTTATCATCCAATTATTGATCAAACAACAGGATATCAGAGTATTTCAAGAGAGGAAGTAAAAAAGATAAAAAAGCGTTTTGGCGAAAATGGTTTGGTGTGTGTGGCCGAAAATATGAATATGGAAAATTATGAAAAAGTGGAAGACTTTTATCTGGATTATTCAGAGGATAGAGAAACAGATGTTACAATATATGAGGTAAATAATGATGGCTCTTTTCGTTCTGAAACTTTTATTTATCGAAATAAAGTGTTGCAATCTTTTACAATGACTCTTACTTGGGAAAAAGGAGAACAAGCTGAAATATCAAACGGAACAGCGAATAATATTGCTGAAATAAAATATACATCTAAAGGATATCTAATCTATTCATATGAGTATATTGTTGCACATGCAGCACTAAAAGAATATTATCGTGTAAAACCGTTATCGGACACATTGCGAATATTAACTGATCAATATGTTTCCGCATTCAACTATTTGAATTATAATTTTCTTACTCAAAATTGGGACGAAAGTAATGTAGAAACGATATTATTACCTAGATTGTTTGAGGATTTATATCAGGTACACACAGGTGAACAATTAAAAAAAGATTCAGGAAGAGTTTCAGCAGAACTATATGAAAATGTTATGACAGCTTGTTTACCTGTTACAATAGAAGAATTGCGAAAGAATTGTGGATATGATATAGAAAGTAACACTTATGATAGTGGAACCTTTTTTTATCGAGGGACATCCCCTTTTTGTGAAGTAGTAGATTTTTTAGATAATAGTGATGGAACACTCACACTATATGTTGATGCTGTTTGGCCAGATAGGAATACTGATTGTGCTTTTAAAAATGAAATTGTAATTAAACCGTATAGTGATGGAACTTGTCAATATTTATCTAATAAAATACAGAAAATGGAATTAGATATTCCAGTATACGAAGAGTATTAAAAAAGAATTTCAACAAGCTAAATTATATATCAAAGCATTGCACTATAATATTTGAGGGTAGATTCGTATTTTTGCGATTCTGCCCTCAAATATTATAAACATATCTCGTTTAAATTTAAGGTATATTTGAGGAATTAAAATCGATGAGGTAATTTGCAAAAGGTCAAATAACATAATCAAGTAGAATATAGAATAGAAAAAAACATATTGACATTCTAATCCTACATGTGTAATATTATAAATGTCTTACGTGTGTAAGATTCATTGCGTTTATATATATGATTTTAAATATAACGCATGTAAAAATAAAAAAAGATTTATTAACTATAAGTCTTACACACGTGGTTTTCGTAAAAGAATATTTAGTTATCAGGTTATAGAAAGAAGATTAAGGTATATATGAGTAAGAGAAGAAAAAAAGTAAAAAAGAAAAATAGAAAGATAATTTGGATAATAGAAAGTTTGCTTTTTATAATACTTATTAGTTTGTTAGTCTTATTAAAAATTTTCAATCCGCAAGAGCGGGAGAAAATAGAAGAAAAATCCGAAGAAACAGTGAAACCATTAGTTATTCAGACGCAACAGCGGAAACTGGATTTAGATCAGCTACATAGTAGAGCTGGAATTGTAATCAGCCTCGATGACGGTAAAGTTATATTTCAATTTCAACAGGATGAAAAAATATTTCCAGCATCATTAACGAAAATAATGACATGTATTCTAGCAATTGAAAATATAAACAATTTAGAAGCAACTATTACATTAGAACCAGAAATGTTTGATGAACTATATGCCCAAAATGCATCAATGGCGGGTTTTCTGCCTGGTGAAAATGCCAGAATAATTGACATATTGTATGGAGACATTTTGCCTTCGGGGGGAGAGTGTTCAATTGCTTTAGCGGAGTATGTTGCTGGCACAGAACAAGCATTTGTAGAACTAATGAATGAGAAAGCTAAAGATTTAGGAATGAATAATACACATTTTATGAATGCAACAGGATTACATAATGAATCTCACTATACTACAGTGAAAGATATAGGAATTCTTTTACAGTATGCATTAAAAAATCAAACTTTTAATGATATATTTCAGTCAAGAAGTTATTCTGTTGGGCCGACAAACCAGCATTTAAGTGGTTTTACTTTTTATAGTAGTATGTTTAAACTACGAGATCAATGGGAGCTGGATGAGGGGGAAATTGTGGGAGGAAAAACAGGATATACAGATGAGGCAGGGCTTTGCTTAGCGTCAGAAGCCATTGTTAATAATCGGAAATATATTGCTATAACAGTAAATGCAGAAGGAAATCATAATACAGAACCCTTTCATGTATATGATGCTTTTTATTTATATGATCAACTATAAATGAAATGCTTTTTTTAATTTGAAATCTTACAAATGTAAGTATGAAATATTAAAAAGGAGTACTTCAAAGATGATTCTTTGGAAATTCAGAAAATAAATTATGAAGAAATTAAAAATACCAAGAAGTTTAGTCCTATTAATCGTTTTTTTTATAATGTTCTCGATTTTAATAGTACGGTTGTTTCAATTACAGATTGTGAAAGGACAAGAATACGAGAATAACTTCATTTTACAAACGAAAAGAGAAATTGTACTTTCTGGAGCAAGAGGAAATATTTATGATCGCAATGGAAAGCCACTTGCTACAAATAAGTTGGCTAATTCGGTTACATTCGAAGATCAAGAAACTTATAATTCAGATCGAGAGCGACAGTTGAATTTGAATTCAAAAATTTATCAGATGATTCGTATTATAAAAAGTAAAGGAGATAGCATAGAAACTAGTCTAAAAATTATAATAGATCCAAATGGTAATTACCAATTTTCTGTAGATGATTTTTGGCTTCAAAGATTTAAAGCAGATGTATATGGAAAAGCGAACATCGACGATATGGAAGCTAAGGAACGAAATTCTACAGCAGATGAAATAGTCTCTTATTTATCAGATAAGTTTTGTGTTTTTTCGCAAGGAGAGAAGCAGTATACAGATAAAGAAAAAAAAGATTATGGGTTACCGCAAGAGTTTGAAAAAAGTGATCTACTTGATATTTTAAATATACGCTATGAATTATCATTACATGCGTATCAAAAATATCTTTCAGTAACAGTGGCAAAAGATGTATCAGATGAAACGGTTGCTGCCATTATGGAAAATCAATATGATATTTCAGGAGTTGATATTAAGCAGGATACAATACGGGTGTATGAAGGAGGAGAAGCATGTTCTTCTATATTAGGGTACACAGGCACTATATCATCCGAGGAGTTAAAAGAAAGGAATGATAGTAAATTAACCATTAATTCCATAGTGGGTAAATCTGGAATGGAGCAATATTTAGATCAGGTTCTTCAAGGAAGAGACGGGAAAAAAGAAGTATATGTAGATAATACAGGGAGAACTACACAAGATCTAGGAGTAATACAGCAACCGAGAGCAGGAAAAGACGTATATTTAAGCATAGATGTTGAATTACAGAAAAAAACATATGAAGCATTAGAAAAGAAGATTGCCGATATATTAGTGCAACATTTGATTAATACAAAAACTTTTGATCAAAAAGGGATAGATGATACTACTGAAATAAAAATTCCAATATATGATGTGTATATTGCACTTTTCAATAATGGCGTTATTGATTTAGAACAATTACGAGGAGAGGATGCTTCGGAATTAGAAAAAAAGTTTTTTCAAATTTTTCTGAAAAAGAAAAGTGAAGTGGTTCAAGGTATTGAAAAAGATTTAAGAGAATTGTCAACAAAATATAAGGAATTGGGAATTGAAAATCAAGAATACCAGAGTTTTATCATTGATAATTTGAACATTATAAATAATGAGGACAATAATGAAGAATTAGTTGAAAAATGGGAAAAAGGTGAATTATCAATGAAAGAGTATTTGTATGACCAAATTGGTGATGGAAACATAAATTCAGATATAATTGCGTCAGAAGAAAAATACTTGAACAAAGATGAAATTTATGAATCATTGGTTTCTTTTATAGTAAATGAATTACAGGGAAATAGCCAGTTTGATGAGTTAATATTTAAATACTTGGTACTCAACGATGAGATACTGCCAGATGATATCATTAGACTATTATATGAACAGCAATTTTTAAATCCTGAAGATGAGGATTACGAAAACTGGAATCGAGGGTTAATTACTACTTTTGATTTGTTAATTAAAAAAATACAGAAACTTGAAATTACACCAGCGGATTTAGCGTTAGATCCATGCTCGGGATCAGCAGTTGTTACAGATACTGCAACAGGAAAAGTGCTAGCATGTGTATCTTATCCGGGATATGATAATAATCGTTTAGCAAACCAAATGGATAACAAATATTATTATAAAATATATAATAATGCATCATTACCCTTATTTAATCGTGCAACACAACAGTTATCAGCACCTGGCTCAACATTTAAACCTGTTACAATTATTGCGGGGCTAGAAGAAGGTGTAATAGACGAGTCAACCATGGTTGAATGCGATGGGGTGTTTGATAAAGTAGATCCACCTTTAAAATGCTGGAACCATGCAGGGCATGGGGCTGTTAACGGTGTAGATAGTGCATTGAAGAATTCATGTAATGATTATTTATGTGAAGTGTCATATCGATTAGGAATGATAGACAATGATGAATTTTCGGATAAACAGGCACTAAACTATATACAAGAGTACGCGAAAATGTTTGATTTAGATAAAAAAAGTGGAATTGAGTTAACCGAAAGTAAACCTAAGATAACTGATAATTATGCTATTCCATCAGCTATCGGACAAGGAACAAATAATTTTTCTACAGTCCAATTGGGAAGGTATGTAACAACACTTGCAAACGAAGGTACTAGTTTCCAATTGTCATTAATTGACAAAATTGACGGGGTAGAAACAAGACCGAAAGTGGAAAGTCAGATTGAAATCGATAAAATAAGCTGGGAAGGAGTCCATGCAGGTATGGAATTATATGCTCAAAGCACGGGCATATTTGATGGATTTCCAATATCAGTTGCAGGAAAATCAGGTACAGCTCAAGAAGTTAAGAATAGACCGGATCATGGTCTGTTTATAGGATATGCACCTGCTGATAATCCAGAAATAGCAGTAGCAGTGCGAATTGTAAATGGGTATGCAGCAGGGAACGCAGTAGAATGTGGCAAAAATATTTTTGAGTATTATTTCGGTATAGAATAATTAGTACATAAATTGAGGAGAAAAACATAATGGATATATTATTTCAAATACATTATGAGTGGAACAAAGAACTCTTTTGTCTATATTATCAAACCCAAAATAGAAAGCACAAAAGGATAATATTATTCTTTTGTGGAGCAGTGATTATATTTTCAGTTTGTCTATGTACTAAAATGAGAAGAGAAATGCTTTGGACTATGATGGTATTATTTATTTGTGCTGTGATATTGGTAAATAATATCTATCTGAGACTAGCAACTTATATACAAATGCAAACTGTTCTAAAACAGTATGGAACGGGAAAAAGAATTATGACAATAAAAAAAGACGAGATTAATGTTTTAGTTCCGGAAAGTGGTAAGAAAATAATAGTGTCTTTTATTGAAATTATGGAAATTGGTACCATAAAAGAGTATTGCTGGATTCGCGTAATTAATCAACTTATTTTTATAAGAAAAGAAAATTTTGTTATCGGAGACATAGAAGACTTTAAAAGATTTATTAAATTAAACACGTTAGCTGGAGAAGATTGGAGTAGAGTATGGAAAGGAAGAAATTAAAATGGATGTCATTTTACAAAATCATACATCGTATGATGAGGCGGTGATAGAATATTATTATCAAAATTTAAAATATGAAAATAAAAATGGAAAAAGGGAATTGGCTGCTCTGAGTCGTCACTTTATAATCATTGAAGTATTTATTGGAATTGTAGTTTGTACTTTGATGGGATCAGACATATTGAGCTATAGTATTCCGCTTATTGCAATAACTTTTATATTTTTATATTATTGGACAATAAGTTATACTAAGAAAATATTTTTAAAATTAGATTCAAATTGTTCTAATAAAAGTTATAAAGAGAAAGTAACTTATAACTTTTATGACGATAAGCTGGAAATTATAAGAAAGTACGATAGAATCATTGTTGAATGGAAGAACATAACCTGTTGTAATATCAAAAGGAATCTTTGTTGGTTAGGATATGGTAATAAAGGGATTGTAATTAATGGGGATGAATTTAGTTTTGGTACAGAGGAGCAATTTATTACATTTATAAAAAATAAAAATCACATTAATATCAATTTATTGTAATTTCTAGATTAAAACAAATATAAGTGGATCAGACGATAATCCCTTCTCTAATTCATAAATCCATCTATTGGATTTATGGATGGACATGTCTCAAATGGTTACAATTACATGTTATCTTTCAGATATGATGAAGATGCAAAAATATGTCTGACACATCATGTATATGGAAGGTCAGAGTCTGGGTTTGTCTACATTGATGTATTTTAGACATTAGTATTTTTGTTATAGCTTTAGGATCAAGACACAATGGGTGGCTGTAATAGTTAGTGCAATTGTAAAGTTTGTTGTTAATCAGACCAAAACGACACAGATGTCCAGCATAAATTGACAATTTGTAAGGCAAGTAACTGGAAGATTGTAAGTTAAAAAAATTGTGGTTTAAAGATGCTATATTTCTTTATGCCACATTTTTTGTAACATAAATGTCAAAAGCAGCTTTTATAAAGAGAAAGATAATCTATGGAAAGGATAAATCTTTATGATAAAATTTTTGAAAAATTTTTTTGGAACAGTTTTTACAATTCTTATTTTGATTGGAAGTTGTGTGTTTTATGCTTTTAAAATCGAACCGTATCGTATTACATCAAATCAATTATCTCTTAACGAAAAAACTTCTGATTTTATTAAAGTTGTTCAATTTTCTGACACGCATATAAAAGGGGATTTTACTTATAAGAACCTAGATAAGGTTGTAAACTATATCAATAAACAAAATCCAGATGTTGTTGTATTTACAGGGGATTTGTATGATAATTATGTGCAGTATCATGACGATGAAAATATCATAAAAGAACTACAAAAAATCAATGCAACATATGATAAAATAGCAGTATGGGGGAATCGTGATTGTGGCGGTGGAGCTTCCAGACAGTATGAAAATATTATGGAGCAATCAGGATTTACTGTACTGAAAAACGAAAATTGGTATGTGACTACTGATTCAGATAAAAAAATATTATTTACAGGATTAGATGATAGTATGCTGGGAAATGTATATATGCCGGATTCTACAGAGATATATGATTCGAATTACAATATTCTGTTAATACATGAGCCAGATACAGCAGACTTTTTTCAAGAATACCCTTATGATTTAGTGTTGAGCGGACATAGTCATGGCGGGCAAGTTAATATCCCTTTTATTCCTGCTATTAATCAAAAAGCTATCTCTTCTACGAACCTCGCTAAAAATTATGTCAGCGGAATGTATGAATTAAATTCAAAGACAAAAATATACGTAAATACAGGAATCGGAACTACACATGTTTCTGGTCGGTTAGGGGTTGTTCCAGAAATATCTATATTTCATATTTATTTATAATAATTGGAATTGATAAGGCTACGTTGTTAATAGTGTGTTAAAAGAGATACACGCTCTTATTTGATGTTATATAAAGGTAAATTAGACCAAATAATAATGTGCTTGTATGTAGAAGTAATATGTAAAATACAGACTATGTATGTCACTAATTTAAGATCAGGTTTAGAGTACATAGTGAAAGAACAAAATGATTTGGCAAAAGATTACTATAAAAAAATCGCCCAGCCTGTGAGAGACTGAGGCGATTTTTGATAGGGTATCTTATTGTCATTTATTGTCATTAAGAATTTGAATGGCGATTTCCGAGACTGTGAGAAAAAGTCTGTAAATAAGATTCTTCTATGATATGCAAGGGTGGCAAGCCTGAAAATCAGGCTTCTCACCCTTGTTTTATATATAACAGTTGTTGAATGGCATGTCAAGAGCAGGCGGTTTTCCGCCCGTCTTATTCGCCTGTTTATTCATTACTCTGGGAGGCGTCCTTCGTACATAATACTCAGTTCACCATACACCTGTGCCCAGTTGCGGATCGTACTGGTCCATTTCTTCGTAGCTTCAAATGTGGCAAGATACAGTGCCTTTAATAGAGCTGTATCGCTTGGAAATACGCTTCTCTGGCGATTCAGTTTCCGGTAGGTAGAATTCAGGGATTCAATAGCATTTGTAGTATAAATCACCGTTCTGACCGTCGTTGAAAATTTAAAGATCGGCGAGATTGCGTCCCAGTTATCCTTCCAGCGCTTCATGGAATTCGGATATTTCGGTGTCCATTTTTCTGTTACACGCTCTAAGGCTGCCAGAGCTTTCTTTTCATCTGTGGCCTGATAAATGGTTTTCAGATCCGTAGCGAAGGCTTTTCTGTCTTTATCCGGGACATATTTCAATGTGTTTCTTACCTGGTGTACAATACAGCGCTGGTATTCCGTCTTTGGAAAAGCTGCTGCGATCGCTTCTTTGATTCCGGTTAAACCATCGGCACAGATGATTAATACATCTTTGACACCACGATTTTTCAGTTCATTCATAACGGAAAGCCAGTATTTTGCGCTTTCGTTATCACCAACACTGATGGTTAAAACTTCTTTTTTTCCTTCCGTGTTGATTCCCAGAATCACGTAAGCAGCAAGCTTTCGGATCACGCCATTATCCCTTACAGAATAATGGATTGCATCAATGTAGAGAATGGGATAGACCTCGTCCAGTGGCCGGTTCTGCCAGTCTTCGATCTGTGGCAGGATCTTATCAGTCACATCAGAAATAAAGCTTTCAGAAGTTTCAAAGCCATAAATATCTTCGATGGTTTCGGAAATCTGCCGGGTAGTCATTCCTTTGGCATACATGGAAATGATCTTCTGATCAATATCGGAAATATCTTTCTGACGTTTTTTCACAACCTGTGGTTCAAACGTTGATTTGCGATCCTGTGGCACTTCGATTTCCATCGAGCCATACCGGCTGTTGACCTGTTTCCGCTTATAACCATTGCGATAATCATCATTATCTGAGCGTTCGGATTTTTCGTAACCAAGATGATCATCCATTTCAGCTTCCATCATTTCCTTAATGGTGCCGCCTAAAAGATCCTTGAGCGCATCCTGAATGTCTTCTGCAGACTGGATATCGTACTCTTCCAGGAGCTGATGGATGATGTTTCGTTTTCCTTCTGTCATTTGTACACGATGTACAGGTTTCTTTTGTCTTGCCATAATAAAAGGCCCTCCTAATGATATTTATTGTATCATAGAAGAACCTTATAAACATTATTTTACAGAAAAAGTTTCATACTCTCCGATTTCCTTTGCGGCAGTGCTTGATGTGTTGCCTGCATCTGATTGTCCGAGATATACACAAAAATATTTATTTCCTTCTAATGTTTCTGCAAATCCTGTGAACCATGCATCTACAACAATACCCTCTGCTTTTCCCATTCCTGTTTTTCCATAAATAGATATTTCTGTATTATTCTCTTCTGATATCAACATTACTTGTTTTAAAATATTTTGTGTTCTTTCTGAGTAGGTGGAGTCAGTTCCGAAGATTCGTTCCATCACTTCAACCTGTTCTTTTGGAGAAATTTTCAAAGACGATTCTATCCAGAAACCTGTTAAGGCTCTATTGTTGTTATTAGTATTTAACTTTCCCTCCCAATCAGAAATATCACAATTTCCATATTTCAGTTTATTAAGTTCATTCTGCATTTTCACCTTGCCAATGTCATCAGTGACCTGACGAAAATACCAAACACATGAGGTACGAAATGCATCAGAAAAATTGATATTTCTATTCCAGTCCTCATTCCAAAATATTTCACCGCTCCAAGGACGCATAGAATTATCAGGATCAATAATTCCGTTTTCTAAACCGATTAACGAAGAGATAATTTTAAATGTAGAACATGGAGATCTCTGCGTTAGAGCCAGTTCTTTATTATATATCATATAGTTTTTTTCTGTTGGATCGTATACTATTGCAGTCCCGGTTAAGCCTTCAAAATAATTAGACCAATCTACTTCAGTTAGTGTGGGTTCTTGTGATTCTACTACAGAATTTTTCTCAGGAGTAGGATCTTTTGTATCCTGTTGTATATTCTTAGCGTCTGAATTATTATGGTTCGTGCAACCTGAAAATGCAAATATACCAACCAAAATTCCAATAATTAATAGATAAAAAGACTTGTTTTTTTTCATATTATTTCTGCCTATCCTAGAAATCAGTTATTCTATAAATGTTTCATAAACCTACATTAACTATATAAGCCGATACTTTTAAGCTTTGATTATCTTGATAAACACTAGTGTTAATAGGCATCAACCTCCTTAGCTTTTGGGAATAAAGTATTTTCCTTTTTAAGAGAATAAAGAATTTAATATTTCTATAGTTATTTCTGAAGCAGCACTGCCGGTGGCATTTTCGGAATTCTGAAGGTTGGTAGCAAAACAATAAGTATTTTCACCGTATTCAATAAAGCCAATAAACCAACCGTTTGTATTTTGTCCATTCAATGACCCAGTACCTGTCTTTCCATATAATTTTCCAATGGATGTATCAGAAATAAATAAGGCCTCTTTTATTGCTTGAATATTTTTTTCCTCAAACTCCCATTTATTTTCCAGAAGTTCAGATAATAGAATTACCTGTTCTACCGGTGAAATCTTTAAGGAAGATTCGGACCAATAATCTTCAATACCAGCTGATAAATCGCAATTCCCATATGAAATTTTGTTATAATAAGAATAAAGTGTTTGGTATCCTATCTGTGTATCAAGATTTTGAAAATACCAATTAACAGAATTACGTAAAGCTGAAGTAAGGGTTTGGTCTTTGTTCCATGAATCAAAATAATAGTTTGTTCCGTCCCAGTGCTGATTAGAAGAATTATAATTGATTACACCTTCCTCTAATGCAAATAAACCACTATAAATTTTATAAGTGGAATCCGGAGAAACTCGTTTGGTGCTTAAATCTTTATTATAAATTTTGTATCTATCATTTGTCATATCATATATTACAAAGCTACCGCTTGTTTTACCGAAATAAGAAGATAGGTCTATGTCATCTGTATTTTGGGAAGTCAAATCATAAGATGAGTCTCGTGATGCATAAACAGTTAATAAAGGACTAATGCAGTATACTAGAACACAAGCGAACACTAAGATTACAATGCTGTTTCTCTTATGGCTTTTAGAAATTTTTTGATAATTTGCTATTTCTTTTATTCTATCTATAATGACCTTTTTTTCTCCACCTAAACGAGAAAGTGGTGAGAGAAAAGCATTGTGTCGCATTTTCTCAGCATATCTTATTAATGTATAGCCATAATCTATACAGTTGTTTTTCCCTATGATGTTAATTACTGAGTTGTCGCATGCAATTTCCCGATCTTTTTGTAATATATGAAATCCGTACCAAATGAATGGGTTAAACCAATATATGATCTGTAAAATGCAACTTATATAATTTAATGCAGCATCCTTATGTTTATAATGCTGTAATTCATGTAAAAAGATATAATATACATCCTGTTCAGACAGTAATATATCCATATCTTGAGGAATAATTACCTTAGGATATAGAAGACCGTAAGAAACAGGGCTTGAAATATTACATGAAGCGTATAAAGCGACATGTCGTCTTATTTTTAACTTTTCATGACACGAAATGTATTGTTGGTATAGTTCTGGTTCATTTTCAGAAGTTATTAAAAAAGCTTTTTTTTGGATCAAATGAATTTTAACAATATTATATATAAAATATACTAATGTAAACAAACACCCGATTATCCATATTGCAAATAAGTATTTATCAAGATCATACAAATTAAAATTATCTTGAGCTGACGCAAAATCAGAAGTACCTAATTGAACAGATAAATTTATATCATCAAGTTGTTTTGTAGAAGTATTTACAATTTTACCCGTATCTTGTTGGAAAAAGTGTTGTAACTTTATTAATAATTGATGTGGTCCGATATTTTTGAATGGTATGAAAGGAATAATAAGCGCACATACAAAAATGTACCACAAATAATACCGACTATTAGTTGTAATATAATTTTTTAATAGTTTTTTGAGTAATAGAATTACCCCCAATAAGATACTGATAGTGAGATTACATAATAAAAAGTGAATCGAGAACATTAGGTTTCATCACCACCATTCAATTTAGAGTCTATAAGATGATACATATTCTTTAAATCGCTGTCAGATAATTGGGCATTGGATAGTAAGGAAGATAATAGCGGAGCCATTTCGCCATCATAAAAGCGAGACAAAAAATTATGGTTCTCTTGTGATAAATATTTATTTTTAGAGATAATGGGAAAATAGTAATACATACGCCCTTTTTGTTCATAAGAAATAACATGTTTTGACACTAAACGAGATAATAACGTATGAACTGTTTTATTACTCCAATTGTGTATAGATGGAACTTTTTCACAAATAGAATTTGTGCTTATTGGTGACTCATCCCATATTATTTGCATGATTTCATATTCTGCTTCAGATATTTGTGGTAATTTATCCATGTTTATTCTCCTTTAATCTTACTTTCGTAATAATTATAGAGTATTGAAATAGAAACGTCAAGAAGGCTATTGACAAAAAAGTGATAATAGAATATATTACAAACGTAAGATATAGAAACAGGAGACAATTATGAAAAGAAAAAATATTGAATGGACAGGTAGATTGATATTAATAATATTTTCTTTAATTTTAGTATTGAGCTTGTTTTTTTTTATTACGAAACAGACACATAAGAACACTACTGAACAATTGCTAACCGAATATATGAATTATATCAATAAACATGAATATGAAAAAATGTATAAAATGATTTCTAAAGAACATTCATCGAATATTTCTATGGAAGAATTTGTAAAGAGAAATAAAAACATATATGAAGGATTAGAAACGAAGGATTTAAGCATTAAAATTTTAAATGAGAAATCCAATGGTAAAGAGATTTCATATCTTACATCATTTAATACTCTTGCAGGTGAAGTGAAATTTCAAAATAAGGTAAACTTTATAAAAGAAAAATTTGAATATAGACTTGTTTGGAAAGATAATATTATTTTTCCTCAATTAGAGTCTACAGATAAAGTACGAATAGATACTGTAGAAGCAGAGCGAGGACAAATTTTAGATCGGAATGGAAAAGTGTTAGCTGGAAAAGGGGTTGCATCATCAGTTGGGCTAGTGCCGGGTAAAATTCAGGATAAAGAAAACACAATAATTAAACTGGCGGAGTTGCTTGAAGTGGATATTGATGTGATAAAGAATAAATTGTCTGCAGAGTGGGTAAAAGATGATTCATTTGTTCCTATAAAAACAATTCCTAAAGTTAGTGAATTGGAATTAATGAAAATTAATCCGGATGAAAATCTCGTAAAATTAAAGGAAAATCAAGAGGAATTACTATCAATTCCAGGTGTTATGATTAACGATATCGAAGTTAGAGACTATCCTTTAAAAGAAGCAGCGTCACATTTGGTTGGATATATTCAAAAAGTTACAGCGGAAGATTTGGAAGAGAATAAAGGGAAAGGTTATGATTCCAATAGTGTTATAGGGAGAAGTGGTATAGAAAGTTTATATGAAGATAAATTAAAAGGTCAAAATGGTTGCATGATATATATCGAAGATGAATTTGGAAACAGAAAAGATATTATTGTAGATAAACCGGTTCAAAACGGAGAGGATATTCAATTAACAATTGATGCAGAATTGCAAAAAGTCTTGTATGAACAGTTTAAGGATGATAAGAGTTGTTCTGTTGCTATGAATCAATATACAGGAGAAGTTTTGGCACTGGTCAGTACTCCTTCTTTTAACTCAAGTGATTTTGTAATGGGAATGTCAGATAAATTATGGAAAAGCTTAAATGAAGATGAAAGGCAACCTTTGTACAATCGATTCAGACAGGTATGGTGTCCCGGATCAACATTTAAACCTGTTACTGCAGTGATAGGGTTAGACACAGGTATTCTTGATCCTGTAGAAGATTATGGAAACGAAGGGTTAAGCTGGCAAAAAGACTCGTCATGGGGGGATTATTATGTGACGACATTACATGAGACTGAACCTGCAACACTGGAAAATGCAATGATATATTCTGATAATATATATTTTGCAAAAGTAGCACTTAAACTGGGGGAAAATAATTTAACTAGCTTTTTAGAAAAATTGGGGTTTAACAAAGAAATACCATTTGAAATTAAAATGTCAATATCACAGTATTCAAATACAGAAGGAATAAAGTCAGAAATTCAATTGGCAGATAGTGGATATGGACAAGGTCAAATCTTAATAAATCCATTGCATTTAGCTTCTATTTATTCCGCATTTAGTAATGATGGAAATATAATTGAACCGACGTTACTATATAACCCAAATTATAATCCCAATATATGGATACCGGAAGTTATTCAAAAAGAAAGTATTCATACTGTTTTAGAAACAATGAAGAAAGTTATTAGTGAACCAACAGCAACGGGATATGGTTTACATAGAGAGGATTACACTTTGGCTGGAAAAACAGGAACGGCAGAAATAAAGCTTTCAAAAGAAGATGAAACAGGAACAGAATTGGGGTGGATGGCAGTTTTTACAACTGATCCTAATATTGAGAATCCAATATTACTAATTAGTATGGTTGAAGATGTAAAAAATATTGGTGGCAGTGGTTATGTAGTTCAAAAAGATAAAAGAGTATTGGATCAATATTTACGATAGGAATGAGATGAAAAAGGTGAAAATGTTAATGAAGAAAATGTTGGCTATTATCTTGGTCTCTTTAGTATTATCCGGATGTGAAAAAAATGGGTCTCAAAATGATCTTATAATTAATAATACAGAAGAAGAGAATGTGGTGATGGATGAAAATGATGATTATGAATTAAAAAATATTGAAATGGAGAGAAAAGAAGAAAAAGACGTTAGTGATCGCTTAATGAAAATGGTTGGAAAATGCAAAAGGATATACAGTCAGGCAGATAAAGGTAATTCGTCAAATATTGTTCTTGAAGAAGAGAAAGTTCATACAATGATTGAAAGTATTTCAGAAGAGAATGTTGCCATTACCTGTGGCAGTCATGATTATAATATGTTGAATTATAAACAAGTTGATGATGCTCTTTCTTTGGCAAAAACAGGAGAAAATACTGAAACTGAATTTTTTGTGATTAATACAAGTGGTGTTTGGATATATAATAAACTTCAATTTAAAAACAAAGATTTATATGTAACATCAGCAACAGCTGCATTTGATGATAATATGAGTCCACATATTGTGCAGATCGAAAAAATTCAGGTATATGATTGGAACTATACTGATAAAGGGTGGATTATATGGGAGAAGGCATTATCAAGAAATCAAGAAATGGATATGCATGTTTTTTATAGAATTTTGCCACTTGATGAACAGTGCAGAGAATTAGGAAATAAATGTATTACACCGGTTAGTTACTTTTGCAATAATCTGTTCCTCGTAGATTGGAATCAAAACAGTTTGGAAAATATAGAGTTTAATGATTTGTTTGAGTTTTTATACACAATGAAGTATGGGGAGAAAATTGATGAAAAAAAATATGCATCAGGCATTCCTAAAGTAGAATTTGAAGAAGTGGTCACAACTTATTTTGATATTTCAATAGAAACCTTGGAAATATATGCTCAATACGATGACGTGAAGGGGGTATATCCATGGGAAGCAATTGGGCCATGGAATCGAATTCAACAATTCCAACCTTTCCCAGAAGTAGTGAATTGTATAGAAAATGAGGATGGATCATTAACTTTGACAGTAGAAGCTGTTTTTCAGGAAGAAGGAACAGATTGTTCATTTAGACATGAAGTGACAATCCGAGAAGAAGGTGACAAGTGGATATATTTGGGGAACTGTATTGAACGTGAGGGAGCATATAAAATTCCAGAATATAAACCGCGAAGAGATTTTTAAGTAAATTAAGAAAATAGATTTTATTATAACTGATATTGTAATTGGAGAGGAAGAGTATGAAAGTTAGATTAATGATCATTATTGGTATCATTAGTTTTCTACTAGGAGGATGTAATAAAATACAAAAAAATTCAAATCAAGTACAATTAGTTCAAAGAACTGAAGAAATTCTGGTAGAATCCGAAGATTTGGCAGATGATTATTTTCATATATACAAAGAAAGATGGAATCAAAGCAATAGAAATTCATTGAAATTACAACAAGACATTATTGAATATTTAGGCAGAAAAAACTATATTGCGGTTGACATAAATAATCAAATAGATATGGTAAATGGAGAACTAGTGAAAAAATTTTGCAAGAATGTGCAAAACGAGGTTAATGATAATATAACAATTTTTTCTATTATGGAATCAGGAGAATTTGTGAGATATGATTTAAACTCTCAAAATGGGGAAATTTATGCCATATGTAGTAATATGACTTGGGATCAGAACGCTCCAAAAGCTGAGTACATTAATGAATTTCAAGTACAATCATGGAAGTATACAAAAAATGGGTATTTTTTCATAGAAGAATATGATCGACAGGGATATGATGGATATCATGGGAAAATTGGATTTCGTGTGGAACCATTGGATGAAGCATGTCGGGAGTTGAATAGAAAGTATGTTATGCCAGTAGGTTATGCTGGAAATAAGTTATTTATAACGAATTGGAATCAAAGTGATTATTCACAGCTTGATTTTTATGATCTATATGAGATTATGTATCTTTTGAAATATGAAAAATATACTCCATATAATTATAGTCAAGAAGGAGTAGAATATTATATTCCAAAACAAGATTTTGAGGAAGTTATTCAAACATTCTTAACAGTTGAAAGTGAAGTATTAGAGTCTAATGCCATTTATAATGCAGAAACAAAAACGTATTTGTACAGACCAAGAGGATTATATGACTATGGATCAACGTATGAACCGTATCCAGAAGTAGTATCATATGAAAAGATGGATGATGGGAAAATTAAACTTATAATTAATGCGGTGTGGGAAAGAACAATGCAGGACAATGCAATGACAAGTGAATTAGTCATTCAACCGTTAGATAATAACCGTTTTCACTATATATCCAATCAAATTATTAAGTCGAACTTAGATGACACTTCTAAATGGTACCGAAACCGTTTGAACTATGGAGAGTGGAATAAGATTTATAAAGAAAATGATGAAATAAAATAGAAAGTTTATTTATGAGCGTTTGCTTGAAATTTAAAAGGGCAGGTGAAGCATTATAGAAGTTGAAATTCTTATTCGAATAAAAGAAGAAGAGGGGAATTATAAAGAAATTTTGCTTTGTAATATGAATTATATTGCAAAAAAAATTGCTCTACAAGAAAAAAATATATTAAATCATGCAGATTTGTACTTGGATTACAATAATAGAATAGCATTTCACAAAAACAGAGAAATTAATCTAACAGTAAAAGAATTTGAAATTCTATTTTTCCTTGCGAGTTATCCAGGACAAGTATTTACACATCGTCAGATATATGAAACTGTATGGGGAAAAGAATATTTCTGTGATGAAGGAAATGTTACCGCACATATAGGTCATATACGAAAGAAAATAGAACTAGATCCCCGAAATCCCGTTTTTATTCAAACCGTGCGAGGAATAGGGTATAAATTTGCGAAGAAATAGGACAGGTCCCGCTACATACGGAGTACCTGTCCTATTCTTTATTTGTTCTGCCTAACAAATAATCAGAAGTTACATGGAAATAATCAGCAATTACACTTAATTCATAATCTGGAACAAACCGTGTCCCTTTTTCAATTCTTAAAATTGTCAATTCCGTAAAATCAATCCCAGAAAGAGAAAGACGTGCTGCTAAAATCTTTTGGGAAATATCCTGTTTTTTCCTTAATTCTTTAACGCGAGATCCTATCACGTTTTTTCGTTCACCATTCCAATATATTTTCATAATATCCTCAATATTTCTAAAGATGAAGTTACATTATTGATTCTAGCGAAATGGAATGGTAATATACTTCTAAAGATGAAGTTTTAAAAAATTATTTTATACAACATACAAAGAAGAATAATATAAAGCTATTATTATGTGTTTCGGAGTGGAAATAGGGGAATAATAGAATAAAAAAAAGATTTGGTACGATGAAAGGAAGAGGGAAGCATGGATGAGCGAGTATGGGAAAAAACTGCACAGTTTTTAAAGGAACTTCGATGTGAGGATACCGGAAGACTTTCACAGTTACAATTACCAGAGTATCAAAAGGCTATGAAAGAAAAATTTTCGTATCAGCCGATTTATGAGAAGACAGTTGCTGAAATGACAAATGAACAAAGATGTGTCATTGAGAATTATGTTGGCTTGACAGAACAATGTGCAGAAGAAGAAAACCAACAAGCTTATCTGCAGGGAATAGTGGATATGCTGCTTTTACTATCCGGAAGCGGAATATTGAAAGTTCCCTCCAACATGTTGGAAAAAATCAAGCAATGGAAATAATCAAGCGGTTCATGCATGTGCATGGACCGCTTTGCTAATGTTGAAACTAGAAAAAAGCTAGATGAAATTTGGAATAAAAACAGAATCACTCTGTAACATCAATTTACGTGCATTCATCCCGATTCTTAAGAAGGGTAAGGATATTTTCTAAGATAATCTGACATTCGCGCTTGGAACATTTTGAGAGTAAACGTGTAATCTCAGCGGTAGTATCATCTCTTGTAGAATATAGATAAGCATCTACGGAAAGATTTAATTCTTTGGCAATCCGAAGAAAAAGAGAAAAGCTTGGATTGCATGCGGCACGCTCAATATTTCCATAATGTGTAAGATTAACTTGAAGTCTTTCAGCCATTTCTTCTTGCGTTAAACCAAGTTTTTCACGGTAGCTACGAATCATATCACCTAAACGATTATCAATCTGCGCCATGTGTACTATTCACCTCCATGAAATCTAGTGTATTATGCAACATTGGAAAAGTGAAAATAGTAGTGAACAATATTTGATGTGGTGTAGTAAGCAATATTAAAAAAGAAAATGGGATAGAGGCACATAATCTATAATGAGGGATTGATGTGCAATTTTAGGCAATAGGAGAAGATTCAGTCATAAGAAAACGTTAAAAAAAGTGTAACAGCAGATAGAAAAAAATGCGGTTTTAAATATGGTGTCTCATACCATATTTCATATACTTATAAATATAATTGTCAAAAAAGAAAGACGTTACTGTGGATAGAAAATCTGCAGTGCGTCTTTTTCTATTGGAGTAATCCAAGAAATAGAAGCCCACCACTTCCGATTTGATTTTCAAAAATTCAAATCGGAGGAAAAATGATATGGCATATAACAAAGCAAAAGAAGAATATAAATGGAAAGTATGGAAAGAACAAGAAGAGAAAAAATTACGTGAACTAGGCGTCTCAGAAGAGGTTATTGCAGAACTTCGTGATTATGACTGGAATTGTTTTAAACAAGAGCGTAATTACAAAAATCATCAAATGCCTGATACAGATTTTATAGAGAGAACTGAAGATGCTTCCGGAAAGTGGGAAATTCAACAGCCTGTTAACGTGCAAGACTTCATAAAATCTTTAGATGACAATAAACTAAGAAAAGAACTGCAGGAGTTGGATCAAGTAACATTGTATATTATTCTTTTAAAAACATTTGGTTATGGTACAGAGGAAATAGGGAAATTGCTTGGAATGAAAGCGAATACAGTTTCTGCACGAATGAAACGCTTGAGAAAAAAATTAAAAAAATATTTTTTTTAGCGTCATATTTTGTTGTGGAAGTTGGCTAGTAAGTAGGAGAGGTAAGTTCTCTCCTAAGTAGGAATTTTTCCTATACATTTTCGGGAAGGTACTTAGTGCCTTCCCCTCCTCTGTTCCTTGATAATTGGATATCCGCATTATAGAAACTTTCCCATCCGGCGGAGCGTAGCAGAAAGAAACGCCATGACGATATAAAAGGATGGTTTAGCTATTACTACAACGGATGGCATCAATGATCATTGTTTTATATAAGAGCGCCCCTTTTATTCTGCAAGCATCCAGGCAGGAATGTGACGCCATGAGTCCGGGTGGATGATAATGATACACCAGAAGGTCCGAATGCAGGGATAGATAAACCTTACGTTGTAATCAGTAAGACGTTTGGAATATCTGTGCGGGTGTTTTGCCAGACATCCGGCTATAATGTGCCCATTTGATATCGGGGAAGTGAGAGGACAAATACGATATCCAACAACAAAAGAAAATCAATCGGAGTGTGCTGTTGATATCAGATACATGCAGCCAGAGTAACCAAGTCTCTGGCTGTATTGATGTGATATTAACACAAATATAAAGATAAGAGGGTGGAAAGATGCATCGGAACGAATATCGAAGAATGGCACACGAAGAGGTGGAAGAGATATTCAGAGAAATACTTCCGCAAGCAGGAATGAAAGTTCGGGAAGAACAGATCATACTTTGCCATCAAATGCTTTCCAGCCTGTGTGGAAACAAGATTGCATTATGTGATGCAGCAGTAGGGGTAGGAAAGACTTATGCATACCTGGTAGCGTGTATTCTTTTCCGAAAATACAGCCAGTTGTTATCTGGATATTTTTCTATGTGCGGTCAGAGTCAGCCTATTGTGATCTCAACCTCAAGCATTGCATTGCAGGAAGCCATCCAAAGAGAATATATACCTTTTTTATCACAGGTTTTATTGAAGAAAGGAATCATATCTGCCCCTATCCAAGCAGTCATCCGAAAAGGGAAAGAACATTTTGTATGTGACAATCGGTTGGAGCTTCGGTTGGATGCAGTACGAAGAAAAGCAAAAAATCCACTGCAGAGAGAAGCTTTATATGCATTAAGAGAACAATATGACATGGACTCTGTACAGTATCTGAGTGGGTTTGACCGCAGGATGGTATGCGTCCCCAAATACTGCCCGGAAACTTGTGAGATGAGAATGTACTGTCGTTATCAAAAATATTTAAAAGAAGCTACAGATGAAAAAGTATTTATCCAGATCTGTAATCATAATTATCTACTGGCAGATACACTTCACAGAGCCAATGATTTCCGTCCTTTATTAAGAAATTATCAGGCACTGATCATTGATGAAGCACATAAATTTCCAGAAGCAGCAAGGCAGATGTACGGAAAGTCTTTCGGACCGGAAGATTTTATGGAAATCTGCAGTCTTTTAGAAGGGGAACATTATACCCATATTGCGGCAAAACTTCGGGAAGCATTTTCACAGCTCTTTGAAAGCCTGCCAAGACCACAGGGAGTGTTAGAAGAACAGGCACGTTTTCGCTTTGTTCTCAACAGGGAGTCCAGACAGGCATTAAGAAACTGCATCCGCTGGCTGCAGCGGGCGGAAGATCTGTTGATCGGGAATTTATCCAGATGGACAAAGAACCGGCTGAAAGAAAGCAGGGAAGTCTTGTTACAGTTTTTAAATGTGGACCGGAACAATATATTGTTTTTAGAGTATACATCAAAGGGACTGCCAGTGTTTTGCACTGTTCATCGAAAAACAGAGAGTTTGATAAAGGCAGATATTTGGGAACGTGGCTTTCCAGCCATCCTTACATCCGGCACCTTAAAAGCAGGGGAGAGTTTTCAAAGGTCAGAGCAACTGAACGGACTCGAAGATGTGGGAAGAGTACGTGAATATCAGGCTGCATCCCCGTTTGATTATGATGAAAATTGTTTACTATACATGCCAAGACGAAAGAGAAAAGCGTATGATACCTATCGTGGAGAAATCTGTTTCTTGTCTGAGCAGATTCGAAAGCTGGTATGTTCCACATTTGGACATACTCTTGTACTGTTTACCTCTTATTCTATGATGGGGAATGTATACAGAGAATTGAGAGGGAATCTCCCATTTCCGTTGCTGAAGGTATGGAAAGATTCCCAGGCAGTGATCCGTGAATTTAAGGCACAGAAAAATTGTGTGCTTTTTGCAGCTGGTTCCTGCTGGGAAGGAGTGGACTTTCCAGGAGATGTAGTATCTTCTTTGATTATTGTCCGTTTGCCATTTGCGGTACCCGATCCTGTGAGGGAAGCAGAAAGAGAACGATATCAGACTTTAAAGGAATATATTCAAAAAATCATAGTACCGGATATGCAGATCAAACTGCGCCAGGGATTTGGACGAGCAATCCGGACGGAAACAGATACTTGTGTAGTGTCTATATTAGATTCTAGAGCAGGAAGAGGAGGGAAATACCACAAAGAGGTAATTGATGCACTTCCAGTATGTCAGATTACAGACAGAATGGCAGATGTAGAAAATTTTATTCGGAACCGAAAACGAATTGAATACTATATGTAACAGATTGTAGAGAAATTGTTGGTAGTGCTAAGTTTCCCAAAGAAAATAGGAAAAAATGTAGTGAGTATTTTAGGGGGAAGATTCCCGAATTGTTGGTATTTGTGAATAGCTTTCATAGCATAGAGTGGGTATACTGTGTATAGCGTTAGAGGAAAGGAAGTGAAGAAATGGAACATTTCATAGTGGATATGCAGACAGAAAAATCTAAGAAATACTATTTTATCCGGGAAGAAGTCAGCCAAGAAATCGTTCTTCTTCCATCCCAATATCTAATGCATAAAATGAGGGCGAAAGGTTCGCCCAACACCATCAAGAGAAGTGCTCTTGTGATTTCATATTACTTAAACTATCTGTGTGAGAATCAATTGACGATGGAAGATGTATGGAATATGAAATACGAAAAGCAACAGGAACATTTTACAGATTTTCTTATATGGTTAAAAGCTGGGATGCATAGCAAAGATGAGTACACGAAAAAGCCATACAATGAAACTTGCAATGCATATCTCAAGGAAGTGTTTCGATTGTATAATTTCGCTGAACAGCAGGAAGGGTGCGAGCAAAGTTTAAAAGTACTATCTGATGCACAATACATCGTAAGAAATTCTGTAGGAATTCGAAAGATACTGAATCGGAGAAGTTTTCACGGATACTTAAAGGAAACAGGACATATAGGCAGAACTATAGAGCAGGACAAAATCGTTATTTTACTAAAGGCATGTACAAATTGCCGCGATCAAGTCCTGCTTTTATTATTAGCAGAAACAGGTTTCCGAATCGGAGAAATTTTGGGCAATCGCTATGCAACAGATATTGATTATGAAAACCATCTGATCTATGTAAACTTTAGAGAAGATAATGAAAATGATGCACGTGCCAAGAATGCAGAATTCCGAAAGGCAAAAGTCAGTGATGCGACATTCGAAATCTTAAAGTTTTATCTGGAAGAATATAAGGACCTGATCTTTCAACAAGAGTATCTTCTGGTCAATGTGTCTGGAAAATATGCAGGGAAGCCAATGCAGGACAGCGGTGTACGGAGTTTGATGGAGCGTCTTGAAAAAAAGACCGGAATTAAAGTGACACCACATATGCTGCGACATTATTTCGCAAATACCAGGAGAAAGGCAGGGTGGAAACTAGAACTTATCAGTCAAGCACTTGGTCATCGGCACATTGAAACAACTATGAAATATTTGAATATAACAGAGGAAGAACTGATGGAAGCAAGTGATGCATTTTACAGCCAGAACCAATCCCTGTATGGAGTTGATCATCTGTTATAGGAGGAGGCGGTTATGTGCCTGCAATCAGATTACTAGATACTGAGCATCAAACGGAATTGGCCTATTTGCATGAACAGCTTATAGAGGGAGAACCAGTACAAGACAAGTCATGGAGATATGCAGAAGAATATCTGATGCAGTTAGGAATTTATAATGTGATATTAGTAGAAGAAAATGATGTTCGAAATTATAAAAGGTTTCTGCTTGAGGACAGGGACTGTACGATCAGGGCAGCAAATAGTATGACATCATTTCTCAGAAACAAAAAAGCACACTGGATCGAACAAGAATATGGTGATCTACTGGAAGAAATTCGGCAGTGCGAAGGAATCGAAATGCCATTAACGGGTAATATCAAAAATTTTCTTATTCGGGAAGGAATTCACCATATCCGAGAAATTGATTATCCTATCCGAGAAAAATATGAGCAGTATCTTATGAAGGAAAAGAAGCCAGAACAGGTACTTCGGTATTTAAAGACATTGGATCGGATCAAGCAATATCATATCAGACAGGAGATGAAACAATTTGCAAACACAAAAAAATTTTATTTGAAATACGAACAGCAGATCCTTTTCCTGCCATATTTGCCAGATCAGAAACTGGCTATGGAATTTGATAAGGTACGTGATAAGACAGAATTGGTATGGGACTTTAGTGTCAAGGCATCAGAAAAGATGAAACAGCAGATTTTTCAACTACTCATCCATATTCTTGAGAATGTAAAGGATCCAAAGGATCGGAGAGTACGATTCCTGCTTCCTATGCAGTGGATGTATCAATATTGCATCAAGCAAGGGATAGTAGATATAGAAACCATGGAACAGGAAGAGGTTGAGAAATTAGAAGAGATAGTAAAACAGAAGGTGGTTAACTATAAAAACTCCATGCAGATTGTGGATAACAGTCGAAAAATTCTCTTTATGAGTGGAAAGCAGATCCACTGGCATGCAAATGTATGGTACATGGAAAAATTCCACCTTGCACCAGAAAGAGTGAATCCATGTAATCCGGTGAATAGGTTATCTTTTTACCAAGTAGAAAATTTGAACAATAGAAAGCTGCTACAGGAATATGCAAGATATCAGATAGGAATCACAGGTCTGACCATTGGAAATATTCGAAGCCAGCAAAACTATGTGAAAAAATTTCTAAAGTATTTAGGGCCTGACGTATGTGCTCTTGATGTAACTGAAAAACAGATAGGTGCATATTTTAAGGAAATCCAGCAACAAGAAATTCAAGCAGAAACTGTGAACCGGCAGATACTGGATATCACAAAATTCTATGAGTATCTAAAGATAAAAAACCATATTAAGGAAATTCCGTTTCACCCAGAGTACTATGAGCAGAAAGTATATCCTATTCACCATGACAGGAGTGTTGAGGAAGATATTTATATGGAAATACTTCACAAACTGAATTTATTTCCAGAGGAATTGCGGTTGATCTTCCTGCATCTATGGGCAACAGGGTTAAGAATCAGCGAAGTATGTACGCTAAAAGGAGATGCATACTACTGGGATGGAGAGGATGCCTGGATCAAAGTGTATCAGATCAAAATGAAGGCAGATAAAATGATTCCTGTTCCATTTATGCTGTATGAGGTTATGCAACAATACATAAAGAAAAATCATATTCATGCAAACGATTATGTTTTTCAAGCTGAACAGGGTGGAGCATATAGAATAGGTTCATTTGTAAAACGTTTTCGAACGCAATGTAAAAAGCACAAAATAGCAGATTGTGAGTATGTATTTAAAACACATGATTACAGACATACGCTGGCAACCCAATTTTATGATGATGGTGTACCGATACAAACAATTCGTGATTACCTTGGACATGTAGCAGAAGAAATGACTAAACAGTATGTGGACTATATGCCTAAGAAGATTGAAAAAGCAAATGATAATTACTTTGATAAACCAGAAAATAATATTGCTTTGACAATCACACCAAAGAAGCGGAGATATGGACATGAAAAAGGATAGGATACATATTTACGAAATGGAAAGCTATAAGCATGCCTCAGAAGAACAAAGAAATTCTATGAGAATATGTAAGATCCGTTATTTTAATCTGGAAGGGTTGCCATCCAGGGAAGTGAAAGAAATCTTAGAAGCCTTTATATGGGAACGGGGGAAGACTTTAGCATTATCGAGCCTTGCTACTGAACTAACCACCTATAACAATATACGGAAGTTTTTGATAGAGAAGAATATAACAGTATTGCAGAATGCTGATCCAGAAAAGACGGTCAGAATTTTAAAGGGGTGGATGTTAGAAAAGGGATTGGCCTTGTCCAGCATGAAATACCGGGCTGCTTACGATATAACAGCCAGAGAAACACCAGCATTGGAAAGAAAACTGCGTCAGATTCTAAAATTTGCTGAAGTGAAAGATGAACGGGAAGAACAAGAAAAAGATATATGGGAGTTGGAAAAATTTGAATTTCCAATCAGAAGAAATCCCATAAAAAATGTGAAGACCCTTAACTTCACCGATATTTTACAGCCGGATATCAGAGAAGAGGTAAAAAGAGTCATATTCTTACATTTAAAATATTCCGCACTTGGGACAATACATTCAGAGATGACTGCAGTAAAGAGATTTAGCCGCTTTTTAAAGGCAAGAAAGCCGGAGCTGGAATCATTGCAGGAATTGAGCCGAGAAGATATTGAAGACTATTTGATATACTTACAAACGGAGACAACGGAAAGAAAGAATTATCGTTCCGATCTGTATGGCTTAAAACGTGTGATTGAAGATGTGGGGAATATATATGAGAGAAGGCATCTTCTGGAACTTTTCTTAAATAATGATTTTCCAAGTACACCACGATATCAGTTTAAATTTTATTCAGATGCCACAATTAAGCGATTAAATTCCCACATTTTTAATCTGGACGAGCAGATAGCCAGAGCATTGATCGTTCACCAGCTTTTGGGAACACGCATTTCCGATACACTTACTTTAAGAATGGATTGCCTTAGAGAGAAAGAAGGGAGATATTTTGTCCAGATTGATCAAGTAAAATCCATTACTTATGAAAAGGCAGTTAGTAATGAGGTGGGGCGCTTAATTTTAAAAGCCATGGAATATACCAAAGAGCGTTACGGGGAAACAGAATATGTTTTTGTAAAAAAGGATGATCCCTCGAAACCATATCAATATGGAATGATCCAGGCACAAGTTATGAGGATGATTCGTCAGAAAGATATACGGGATGATAATGGGGAACTGCTGAAATTCGGGACACATATTTTTAGACACTGTTATGGGAAAAAATTAACCGAGCTTCATATCGAGGATTGGATGATAGCAAGACTACTTGGACATAAAACATTACAGAGTGTCCACCATTACCGGAGAATCGGGAATAAAGTTATGGCTGATGAAACGAGAAAAACCAGAGAAAAAATGGACCTTATATTAATGGACATAATAAAAGGATGGGATGGATATGAATTATGAAAAGATGATAGCCGTGAATCGGATCGAAAGTGAGCAGAAAATTAAGTTGGCCACGATGGCTATAGAACAGTTGATAGAAAGGGGGGAATATCCATCGGTAACTCTGCTGGTGAAAAAAACTGGCTTATCAAGAGGGTTCTTTTATAAAAATCCAGAAGTGAGAAGCAGGTTGGATGCAGCCGTGCAATTGCCCAGTGTATCCTGTCGGAGAATTTGGAGTGGGAGTAAAGATTCAAAGAATGACAACACCGAGGTACTGCAGATGGAAATCATGGAATATAAGGTCAGGAACCGAAGTTTGTCTCAGGAAAATGAGGAATTGCGAGGTCAGATAGAGGAACTTAAGGTTCAAGTGGAGAAACTAAAAGGCAGGATTAAAAAGAAAGAGCTTTCCATGCTGAAAAAATTATAGATTGTAATTGAAAGAAAAGGTATCTGATATGAAATACGATAAGATTGTAGAGATAAGTAAAGAACGATCAAAGCAGTATACGAAAATAGCATTTGGGGCAATAGAGGAAATGCTGAGAGAAGGGGAATGGATTACTACTGCTCAACTTATGAGAAAAACAAAGTTATCAAAAGCCATTTTCTATAGAAATAAAGATGTTAGAAGGATGCTGGAGGATGCAAGATATAGGCAACAATGTATGCTAAAAACAAATCTTGATAGTGTGATAGAAATTGAGGATTTACAGGAAAAGTTAAGAAAAGTCAATTTGCAAGTAATAAAGTTGCAATCAGAGAAGCAAGAATTATTAGCTATGAATAAAGAGCTTCAAAGAAAGATAGAGGTCATGAAGTTACAGTGATATAATTATAAAAGATACAAGTAGAGGGGGTATTTAAGGAGAACGTTATGAAGTACGATAAAGTTGTGGCAATGAATCGTCAACAAGGCAAACAAAATGCAGAAATTGTAAAGAATGAAATTCAAAAAATGTTGGAGAGGAAAGAACGGGTAACAGTAGCAGCCCTGGTAAGATATACTGGGTTTTCAAATAGCTTTTTTTATAAAAATAAGGAAGTTAAGAATGCTGTAAAATCTGCTCAGTTACAACAAGGAGAATGTTATAATCCTAAAAAAGCAATTTTTGATATGGTGCTAGAAGAAAAAGTCGCAAATCTTAAAATTGCGATTACAAAGCTTAAAAAACAGAATAAAGAATTACTTGGCACGAATGAAAGACTTGAAAATGAATTGAAGAGAGTTAAGGCAGAAAATGAAGAGTTAAAGCAGATAATTAGTGGTAGATAATAAAACTTATATAAAACAAGGGAGCAGAGAGTTTCTGCTCTCTTGTTTTGTGTAAGTTAAAATTATAAGAATATAAAGAAACAATGAACCACAGGGTAAAAGCAGAGAAAAAACAATGTGGGTGGTATGTGGAAAGTGTTAAAACCAGTATTTAAGAGAGGTTACAGACATGGGGTTAGATTTATGGTCGTGATCATTGCGCTCGTCTTGATATTTAAAACACAGCTGACCACACTGGTCAACGATATTTTCGAAAAGATCACAAGTGAAAGTGCGGGAATCTAACGTGGAAAAAGGGGAGATCACAGCATTTTTAAGCCTGATATTTGTACTGATGATCTCATT
>ERZ773142.215-NODE-215-length-67364-cov-10.2116_pt1 | contig 67364 bp, 59 predicted proteins | sample MGYA00580853_ERZ773142 | MGnify/ENA primary metagenome ERZ773142 (study PRJEB29015, sample SAMEA2737862) | human gut metagenome | biome: human gut; feature: human-associated habitat; material: faeces | place: China | collected 2012 ... | reverse complement strand
GGGTTCAGAACGTCGTGAGACAGTTCGGTCCCTATCCGGCGTGGGCGTAGGATATTTGAGAGGAGCTGTCCTTAGTACGAGAGGACCGGGATGGACTGACCTCTGGTGCATCGGTTGAGAATCAATCTCATGGCCGAGTAGCCAAGTCGGGACGGGATAAACGCTGAAGGCATCTAAGCGTGAAGCCCCCCTCAAGATGAGATATCCCATAACGTCAAGTTAGTAAGACCCCTTGAAGACGACGAGGTAGATAGGGCAGAGGTGGAAGTGTGGTAACACATGCAGCTGACTGTCACTAATAGGTCGAGGGCTTAACCAAGACGGTTTAGGTAAGAAAACGGATGAAATTCAATATGTGGTTTTGAGGGTACATGCCTCATAAATTTAATACGGCCTCGTGGTCAAGCGGTTAAGACGACGCCCTCTCACGGCGTAAACCCGGGTTCGATTCCCGGCGAGGTCATATTGGTCCAGACAGAGATGTCTGGATTTTTTTTTACAGGAAATGACATCCTGCGAAAGTTGTGGGAACGCCATTGGATGTTTCTCAGTGTTTTCTAAGTGAGAAATTCTGCTATTGACAAGTTCCTACAAGTTTGGTATGCTATTCGACATTGGTTAGCTAACGCTAATTGTAAAAAAATTTACAGAGTTCGAAACAGGAAACAACGACAACAGAGACAACACAGCGAGGGAGAATCATTTGACATACCTATGGATTAATCCGGTATCAGAACGTATGGTATCGGAGCAGGCTTTAAAACGAATTTTAACAGAACATCAGCTCACGCAAGTGCGCTGCCGGGAGGATTGGGGCGCTATGGTGCTGGAGAAGTACAAAGAACGGATGGAGCAAGCCAATGGAACCGTGGCAGATGCCAGGTGCCCGGAAGCAGTGAATCTGATTGAGCGATATAATGAGGAAGAAAACCTTTCCATTCAGGTGGCTGATATTGAACCAATCCTGATTCATTGCGCCAGAGAACTGAGTGCGCGTTCGGATTTGGCAGATGGGGGAAAAATTATCACGACCCCGTGCAGGATTCTGGCAGAGAAGGGAAATGCGCTGGAGCTGCCACGGACACGTTTTGTGAGCTGGAAGGACTTTCTTTCGGAACTTGGAGAAACATTGGAGCCGGCACCGGAGGCCAGCCCGATTCCACCGGGATTTTTTACAGGGTTGTCAGTGCCGGTACTCAGTCTGAGCGGACAGGAAGCAATCGAAGCGTATCTGCAGAACGCGGCAATGTCGGAAGCGCAGAAAACGGCAGACAGGATGATGGCTGGAATTGCTGGTGTGGGAAATCAGGACACAGAGTCAGGAGAACGGAAGTTGAAGGAGGATGCGGCCGGGACAGAGCGCAGTCCGCTGCTCCTGGAACTTCTCTATTGCCGTCAGGGCTGCCATATGGGAGATGGAGTACGATGAATAAGACAATCAAATCCTGGTCGCAGCCCTTGGCCGGTGTGGTTATTGTATTTGTCATCTGGTATCTGGTCTGCAAGACTGAAATTTTAAGTGCCTATGTTCTTCCGCCGCCGGAAAAGGTTTTCCGCAGCTTTTTGAAAATGCTGCAGAGTGGGGAACTGGCACGGGATATCGGCATCAGCTTCCTGCGTGTTCTGAAGGGCTTTGCTATTGCCTTTGTGCTGGCCTTTGTGCTTGGCATGTTCCGGGCACTGTTTCCGGGAATCTCCGGTTACTATGAACATGCAGTCCAGTTTTTCCGCAACGTGCCGCCTCTCAGCATGATTCCGCTTCTGATTTTGTGGTGTGGTATTGGGGAGACTACCAAGACAGTCATTATTGTACTGGCTTCGTTCTTTCCAATGTATTTAAATATTGTAAAGGGCTTTACCAGCTGTGACAAGAAGCTTCTGGAGGTCGGCACTGTGTTTGAATATTCCGAGCGACAAAAGTTTTTTCGTATTGTGCTTCCCTACGCCATGGCAGATATTCTGGTGGGCATGCGCATTGGACTTGGTTACAGCTGGCGCGCCATTATCGGTGCGGAGATGGTGGCAGCATCCACAGGACTTGGGCATATGATCCTCTTTGCACAGCAGATGTCCCGCACGGATAAGGTTATTGTGGGCATTCTGGTGATTGGGGTTGTGGGTTATGTGACGGACCGGATCTTCGGTGCGCTCATCAGTATCTTTTTGAAAGGATCCGGAGAAAATGGCTGGAATTAAACTGAAAAATATACGGAAATCTTATCAGGTGGAAGACCGGAATGTACCGGTTTTAAATGGCATTGATCTGGACATTCCGCAGGGCCAGATCACGGTAATTCTGGGGCAGAGCGGCTGCGGCAAGACTACGCTTCTGCGGCTGACCGGCGGCCTGGAGGCGGCTGACTCCGGAGAAGTTCTGTGGGAAGGAAATCACAAGACGGCCTTTGTGTTTCAAGAGCCTCGGCTGATGCCATGGCTGACGGTCTGGGACAATGTGGTGTTTGGCCTGAAAAAAGCGGAACAGGATAAAGAAAAAATTCAGGCTCTGATCGGGACCGTGGGACTTTCCGGCTTTGAGAAAGCTTATCCGTCCCAGCTTTCCGGCGGTATGAAGCAGAGGACGGCCATTGCCAGGGCACTGGCCTACGAGCCGGACTTTATCATGATGGATGAGCCATTTGCGGCTCTTGATTATTTCACCAGGGAACAGATGCAGAAAGAGCTTCTTCGGGTGCAGAAGGTAAAACACAGCAACATCCTGTTTGTAACCCACAGCATTGATGAGGCATTGATTCTGGGAGACCGGATCGTGGTCATTGAAAAAGGGCTGGTGAAGAAAGTTTACCCGGTGGAGACACCGGCAGAGGAGCGAAATCTCCTGAATGACGGTTTTATTTCCCTGAAACGGGATATTATAAACAACTTAAATTTTATGAACTAGAGGAGGAACATAATTATGAGAAAATGGATCGCACTGGGTCTTGCGGCATGCATGACCGTATCATCCCTGACTGGATGCGGCAGCTCCAAAAAAGAGACTGAGGCAGAGAGCACTGCCGCTGAGAGCGTGGCAGAGGAGACCACTGTAGAAGAAACTACCGCAGAGGAGAGTGAGGAAGCAAAATCGGATCTGAACAAGCTGGTATTTACCTACGTTACCTCCCCGTTGAATGTACCGACCATCATCGAGAAGAATCAGGGTATCTTTGCAAAGGACTTCGGAGAGATGGGCATTACCACAGATTACGCGGAGCTGACTTCCGGAGCAGACCAGACTCAGGCGCTGGCATCTGGCGATGTGCAGGTTCTGTACGCAGTTGGCGCAACCTCCGTGATCCTGTCTGCAGCAAACGGCGCGGATATCAAGGTATTAAATATGTACAGCCGTTCTCCGAAGGCATTCTGCATGTATTCTAAGGATGATACCTTAAACAGCCCGGAAAGCTTAAAGGGCAAGACCATTGCAGGCCCGACCGGAACCAACCTGCATGAGCTGTTAGTATCTTACCTGGCACAGGCGGATATGACCCTGGATGATGTCAATTACGTGAATATGAGCATTCCGGACGCAAAAGCCGGTCTGGACGGCGGCAGCGTAGATGTAGCTTTACTGGCAGGCGCAGCTGCTTACAACGCAGAGAAGCAGAGCTGCCACAAGGTAACCGACGGGGAGGGCCTTATCAAAGCCATTATTGCAGTAGCAACCACACAGAAATTCTATGATGAGCATCCGGAAGTTATCGCGCAGCTGGAGAAATCCCAGCAGGAGATTGCAGACTTCATGAAAGAGAATCCGGATGAGACCATAAGTATCGTGGCCAAGGAACTGGATCTGGATGAGGAAGCTGTCAAAGAGATGTACGGCTACTACGATTTCTCCCTGGACATCAGCGACGATGACAAGGATGGCTTCCAGAAAACCGCAGATTTTATGCTGGAGTCCGGCATGATTGATGAGCCCCTGGATGTCAATACATTATTTATCCAGTAAATCATTGAAGTGCTAAAATGAAAAGAAAGGCAGGCTGCCATAGGGGAGAGACTATGGTAAGCCTGCCCTTTCTTGATTGTGAAACTTTCTTGCGGTTTTGGACAGAATGGGTTAATATTAATAAATATAGATTAAAGTTCTTTATGAGAGGCGGATCCGGGGGGATAACGATATGGTAAAAGTATTTCTGGTAGAAGATGAGGCAATCATCCGGCGTGGGATTCGGGATCATATAGACTGGAATGCCAATGGTTTTGAATTTGTCGGAGAAGCAGGGGACGGGGAATATGCATACCCGCTGATCATGAAAACAAAGCCGGATATTTTGGTAACGGATATTAAAATGCCGTTTATGGATGGGCTGCAGCTGAGCAGGCTGGTGAAAAAAGCACTTCCTGCGACAAAGATCATTATCCTCAGCGGCTACAATGAATTTGAATATGCGAAAGAAGCGATCAAGATCGGGATCAATGATTATCTGTTAAAGCCGGTTACTTCCGCCGGTCTGATCGAGGCCCTCCGCAAGGCGGCCGACGCAATTTTAGAGGAGCAGGAAAAGTCCAGGCTTCTGGAACGCTATTTTGTCAGTTATGAAAAGTACACAGAGTTTCTGGATCAGACAGACTATAAGGGCGTAGACAGGAAGCTTGTCAGTGATTTTCTCAAGCTTGGCTCTGTCGATGAATGTGATGCATTTGTGGAGGAGTATTTCGCAGCAATCGGAGAACATAATTATCAGTCCCTGCTTCTGCGGCAGTATATGACCATGGATATTTTCTATTGTATACAGGAATTCTTAAAAAGAATTAAGGTAGAGCTGTCCGATATTCCGGAGCAGGCTGTCAACATTCAGATGGTTCCGAAGGTAATAGGAAATGTTGAAATGACAAAGAAATATCTCAAGGAAGAATTCCGGATTGCGCTGCAGGCGAGAGACGGTGTTTCACAGGATCGCTACGGAAGTGTGATCCGAGATGCAAAGAATTTTATACGTGAGCATTTTAACCAGGGTGACCTTTCTCTGAACCAGATTGCTGCACATATCGGAGTCAGTTCAAGCTATTTCAGCTCAATCTTTAAGCAGGAAACCGGGCAGAATTTTGTGGAATATCTGACCCAGGTGCGCATGGAGCGTGCATGTGAGCTCCTTAAGTGTACTTCTTACCGTACAGCAGAGATCGGAGAGCAGGTTGGCTACAATGACGCTCATTATTTCAGTGCCGCCTTTAAAAAAGCTATGGGCCAGTCACCAAAGGATTATAAGGCCAGTCAGCTTCGTCAGGAATAAAGCTGAGGGGGAATATGGATATAAAAGAATGTACAGAACAAAATGAGATCCGAACGCTCAGACCGGAACAGACCAATCGAAAACGAGCGGTCCTGTCTTTGCGCGCGCGGCTGATTTTTCTCCTGTTTGTCATTGCAATTCCGCTTACCGGCATGGTGCTGGGAATACAGAATATGTTCGAATCGTATTCCGGTGCTTATGATGGGATTATGGAAAATCTGAAGATCGCGAATAATTATAATCTGTCTTTTAAAGAGGATATGGAATATTCGATGTATCGGGTTATGATCGGTCTGATCGATGCCGGGCAGTTTGAAAACGGAGATATTGTGGAGGGAACGACCAAGTATGCGACTGTTGTCAAAAATCCACATAGCCTGATTGCGTCGGCAAGACAGGCCTTTGAAAAAACGATCGACCGGGAAGCAGGGTCAGACTGTGATATTAAGATCCGCGGCATCCTGTCGTGTCTGGATTCGCTGGAGCGGGCTGTGGATAAAATGATCGCGAATTCCGCTGAAGGCGGAAAATACGATGAAAATGTCAGTATCTGGGAGAATGATATCCAGGGACTTTGTTCCATGATCCAGGAATACATTACGCAGTATATCTATTATGAGACCATCAATATGGAGCATCTGCAGAATGAACTGAAGCTGAAAATGGCGGACCGGATGCAGGGATATCTGGCCCTTCTGGCAATGGTACTGATCGTCGGAAGCTGCTGTTCCGCGGCAATCACAAGATCGATCACAGATCCATTACGGGAACTGAGACAGACTGCGGAACAGCTCGGAAGCGGAAATCTGGATGCGCGGGCCCGGACAGGAGGTCTGGAGGAGATCAGTGTTCTGGCGCAGGCCTTCAATCAGATGAGTGACCGCATCCGCCGTCTTCTGGATAAGACAAGACAGGAGCAGAAAAATCTGCGTGAACTGGAGCTGCGGCTTCTTCAGGAACAGATCAGTCCGCATTTTCTCTATAACACACTGGATTCCATTGTCTGGATGGCGGAAGGCGGAAACAATCGTCAGGTGGTTGAGATGACAACTGATCTGAGCGATTTCTTCCGGACAGTCCTTTCGGGAGGACGGGAATTTGTTACGATAGAGGAAGAGGAGTCTCATATCCGAAGCTATTTAAAAATCCAGAAAATCCGTTATGAGGATATCCTCGATTATTCGATTGAAATTGAACCTTCGATCCGACGGCGGATTGTCTTGAAGATGCTCTTGCAGCCGCTCGTGGAAAATGCTCTTTATCATGGCATTAAAAACAAGCGGGGCGGCGGCTGTATCCTGATCCGCGGCTATGAGGACCGCAGCGGGCTGGTTTTTGAGATTGAGGATAATGGAATCGGCATGGATGAGACCGAGCTTGCGGCAGTAAGACAAAAACTGAGACTGGAACCGGGAGAGGAACTGCAGCCGATCGGAAATGGCGGATTCGGACTGCACAATGTTGCGCAGCGAGTACGGATCTACTATGGAGATCAGGCAGAAATATTAGTGGAATCAGAAAAAAATATCGGTACCTGCTTTAAGATTTACCTGGGAAATCGAAAGAATTCATAACATTATCATAAAAAAATGTATTTTGTGCCGCAGCGGTTATATCGGGTACAAAAAAGAATCTGAAATAGTAAAAAATAACATACCTTTTTCCAAAGATGCTCCGTATGAAAATGACGGAGCATTTAGTATAATGGGCTTACAAAATAAATCGATTGGTTCTTAAAGGAGGAAACAGTATGAGAAAAAAATTAATGTCCGCAGCTTTAGCAACCGCAATGGCTTTGTCTGTAACTGCATGTACAAGCAATCCGGCTGACAAAACGACAGCAGCTCCAGCAGAGACCAAGGCTGAGGCAGCAGAAACTACTGCAGCTGCTGCAGAAGAGAAAAAAGAGGCAGCAGACGGCGAACTGATCACGGTTGGTTATGCACAGGTTGGTGCTGAGTCTGACTGGAGAACCGCGAACACCGAATCCTTCAAATCCACCTTTACCGAAGAAAACGGCTATAAGCTGATCTTTGATGATGCGCAGCAGAAACAGGAGAATCAGATCAAGGCTATTCGCTCCTTTATCCAGCAGGGTGTTGACTACATCGTAGTTGCTCCGGTAGTTGAAACAGGCTGGGAGACTGTTCTGGAAGAGGCAAAAGAGGCTGGTATCCCGGTTATTCTTTCTGACCGTCAGATGCAGCTTTCCGATGACAGCCTGTATGAGGCATGGGTTGGCGGAAACTTTGTAAAAGAAGGTGAAACCTGTGGTGACTGGCTGGCTGATTATTTAGAGAAGCAGGGACGCAGCGATGAAGAAATCAATATGGTTACCATTCAGGGTACCATCGGTGCATCTGCGCAGGTTGGCCGTACCGAGGGCATGGACAACAAGCTGAAAGAGCATTCCAACTGGAAGATGCTTGACAGACAGTCCGGTGAGTTTACTCAGGCAAAAGGACAGGAAGTTATGGAGTCCTTCTTAAAGAGCTACGATGATATCGATGTAGTAATCTGTGAGAACGATAACGAAGCATTTGGTGCGATCGATGCGATCAAGGCAGCAGGCAAGACCTGTGGTCCGGAGGGCGACATCATCGTTGTAAGCTTTGACTCTGTAAAGGCAGCATTTGAATCCATGATCGCAGGTGATTTAAACGCAACTTTCGAGTGCAACCCGCTTCATGGTCCGCGTGTAGCTGAGATCATTCAGAAGCTGGAGAAGGGCGAAGAAGTTGAGAAGATCCAGTACGTAGATGAGGCATACTTCGATACCAGCATGGATCTGGAAGAAATCTTAAAGACAAGAGCGTACTAATTGCAAATAATCGGACAGGCAATCGCTTTTAGGAGGCGCGGGGCCGGAGGCTTAGGTTTCCTTCCCCGTGCCTCTTTTTTCAAATAAGGAGGCAAAGCTTTTATGGAAAAGGATTCCGTTCTTGAGATGAGGCATATTTATAAGACATTCCCGGGTGTAAAAGCTCTGCAGAATGTGGATTTTACCTTAAAAAAAGGCGAGATCCATGCCCTGATGGGGGAAAACGGAGCTGGAAAATCTACCCTGATCAAGGTGTTGACGGGTGTAGAGGAATTTGAGACAGGAGAGATCCTGATCGATGGCTGCGACCATGCAATTGTGAACCGCAGTCCGCAGGAAGCACAGAACCGGGGCATCAGTACAGTGTATCAGGAGGTCAATCTTTGTCCGAACCTAACTGTGGCAGAGAATCTGTTTATCGGACGTGAACCGCGAAAAGGCGGATTGATTGACTGGAAAACGATGAATAAAAAGGCCGGCAAGTTGCTGCAGGACCTTGACATACATGCAGATGTAACACAGACGATCGATCATTATTCGATCGCGATCCAACAGATGGTAGCGATCGCACGTGCAGTGGATATGTCTGCGAAGGTATTGATTCTGGATGAGCCGACTTCTTCTCTGGATGACGGAGAGGTAGAAAAGCTGTTTACTCTGATGCGTCGCCTGAAAGCAGAAGGTGTCGGCATCATTTTTGTTACGCATTTCCTGGAACAGGTTTATGCAGTCTGTGACAAGATTACGGTATTGAGAAACGGACAGCTGGTTGGCCAGTTTACAACGGCAGAGCTTCCGAGAGTCCAGCTGGTGGCAAAGATGATGGGAAAAGATTTTGATGATCTGGCTGCGATCAAGAATTCCAGGTCAGAAGAAAAGCATGGTGATGACGATGTCGTTATCAAGGCAGTCGGACTTGGAAAGAAGGGTTACATCAAACCCTTTGATCTTGTTATTCATAAGGGAGAGGTCGTTGGCTTTACCGGTCTTCTCGGCTCCGGCCGTTCCGAAACCGTCCGTGTCCTGTATGGAGCGGAAAAACCGGATGAAGGCGAGCTGAAAGTAAACGGAAAAACGCTTACAGCCCGTCATCCGCTCATGTCGATGAATGCAGGCATGGCATATCTGCCGGAGGATCGTAAAAATGAGGGCATTATCGCCGATCTGTCTGTTCGTGAAAACCTGATCATGGCACTTCAGGCAAAACGCGGTATCTTTCACCTTTTAAGCCGGAAACAGCAGGAAGAATTTACGGATAAGTACATCGAGATGCTCCAGATCAAGACAGCCAGCCGCGAGACACCGATCAAATCGCTTTCCGGCGGTAATCAGCAGAAGGTGATCATCGGACGGTGGCTTCTGACAAATCCGGATTTTCTGATCCTCGACGAGCCGACCCGTGGTATTGATGTCGGTACGAAGACGGAGATTCAGAAGCTGGTGGTCAAGCTGGCGGAACAGGGCATGGCGGTTGTATTTATTTCTTCGGAAATTGAGGAGATGCTCCGCACCTGCGATCGCATGGTTGTCATGCGTGACGGAACAAAGGTCGGAGAGCTTTCCAATGACGAGATGAATCAGTCCACCATCATGTCAACCATTGCAGGAGGACAGTAACTATGAAAAATATGACGTTTAAGAAAATTACATCGCAGCGGCTCTTTCTTCCGATCTTCTGCCTTGCGCTGGTATTGTTGGTAAATATCATCACGACACCGAACTTTTTTGCGATTGAAATCCGAAATGGCGTTCTTTACGGATATCTGATCGATATCATCAACCGTGCATCAGAGCTGGTGATCCTGGCAGTCGGCATGACGCTGGTCGTATCTTCCTCAGCAGGAACCGATATTTCTGTCGGAGCGATCATGGCGGTCAGTGCAGCGGTCTGCTGCAATATCTTAACCGGCGGGGAGCGTGCGGCAACGGCTTATGCAAATCCTCTGCTCCTCGGCTTTCTGGCGGCTTTGTTAGTCGGTGCGGCAATCGGCTGCTTTAACGGCTTTCTGGTGGCAAAATTAAATATCCAGCCCATGGTAGCAACGCTGATCATGTTTACAGCCGGACGAGGCATCGCGCAGCTGATCACAGATGGACAGATCACCTACGTGCGTGTAGACAGCTATCGTACGCTTGGCGCTTCCCTTCCGGGCTTCCCGGTACCGACGCCGTTTATTGTGGCTGTCATCGTGGTGGCGCTGACCTCCCTCCTGCTGAAAAAGACAGCACTGGGCATGTATATCCAGTCGGTTGGTATCAATAAGCGGGCATCTCAGCTGGTCGGTATCAAATCGGTGATGATCATTTTCCTGACCTATGCGTATTTAGGCCTTTGTTCCGGTCTTTCCGGACTGATTGCTTCAAGCCGTATCTATTCCGCAGATGCAAACAATATCGGTCTGAATATGGAGCTGGATGCGATCCTGGCGGTAGCGATCGGCGGAAACTCTCTCGGCGGCGGAAAATTCTCTCTGGCCGGTTCAGTCATCGGTGCATTTACGATCCAGGCACTGACGACCACCCTTTATGCGATGCATGTCTCATCGGATCAGGTTCCGGTATATAAGGCAATTGTTGTAGTCATCATCGTAGCACTGCAGTCTCCGGGCTTTGCGAGATGGAGAAAAGCATTTGTTCAGAAAAAAGAACAGAGCACGGCTGGAAAGGAGGCGGCATAAATCATGAAAGAAAAGAAGAAATTAAATCAGAATTCATTTCTGCTTCTGGTCACGATCGTGCTGTTCTTTGTCATGTACGCAATCGGCTGTGTTGTTTTTAATGCACAGGGCTTTGCCAAGACGCAGAACTTTTTAAATCTGTTTATTTCCAATGCCGGCCTGATCGTGATCGGTATCGGCATGACGATCGTTATGATCACCGGCGGTATTGATATCAGTGTTGGTTCGTTTGTGGCAATGGGCTGTATGATGTTGGCATGGATGATGGAAAAAGGCGGCATCGGTGCAGTTCCGGCAGTTCTGATCGTTCTGGTGACCGGAATTGTGTTTGGCCTGGTACAGGGTTTTCTGGTTGCCTATATGGATATCCAGCCGTTTATCGTAACGCTGGCCGGTATGTTCTTTGCCAGAGGTATGACGGCAATCATCTCCAAGGACATGATCAGCATCACCAATGAGACCTTCATGGCTTGGGCAAAGCTGAAGCTCTATTTTCCATTTGGCGGATATCTGAATAAAAAGGGTGTCATGATTTATCCGTATATCTATCCGACGGTTGTGATCGCGCTGATCCTTCTTGTTTTAGCCTTTATCATGCTGAAATTTACAAAGTTCGGCCGCAGCATCTACGCTATCGGCGGTAATGAGCAGTCTGCGCTTATGATGGGACTGAATGTACGCCGTGTGAAACTGAAAGCATACGTGCTGGATGGCTTCCTCTGCGGAATCGGAAGCATTCTGTTCTGTTTAAATACGCTGGGAGGATTCGTAGAACAGGCGAAAGGCTTTGAGATGGATGCAATTGCCTCTTCTGTCATCGGTGGAACGCTGCTGACCGGAGGTGTCGGAAATGTCTTCGGAACGCTGTTTGGTGTTCTGATCAAAGCAACGATCGAAGCATTTATTACATTCCAGGGAACTCTGTCATCCTGGTGGACCAGAATCACGATCGCAGCATTGCTTTGCTTCTTTATCGTACTCCAGTCTGTACTGGCTATGATGAAAAAGAAAAAATAACTCCCAAAACTTGTACTTGGATTTCGGAAATATGACTGAGATAATCGGCGGGATTCCAGGTTAAAATTAGCAAAAACAGACAAAATCCTGTCAGAAAAAGATGACAGGATTTTGCTTATTACGGAAATAAAATACAACATTGTGAGAGGAATACAAAAAACAGAGGAAAAATACGAGACAGTTTTGTGATAATGTAGTAAACTGAACATAGAATAACAGAATTGCAAGGAGGATCATACGCATGAGTGCAAACAAAGAAACCATCGCACAGTGGATCCGGGAAAAGAAGACTGCCCTCGGTATCGAGTTCGGCTCCACCCGTATCAAAGCTGTTTTAGTGGGAGAGGACCATACACCGATCGCATCCGGTGACCATGACTGGGAAAACCGCCTGACGGATGGCATATGGACTTATACATTGGAAGATATCTGGACTGGTATCCAGGACGCATATGCAAAGCTGGCAGCGGATGTGAAAAACCAGTACGGTGAGACCTTACATGCAGTTGGCGGTATTGGCATCAGTGCCATGATGCACGGTTACATGGTATTTGACAAGGCAGGAGAACTTCTGGTTCCGTTCCGCACCTGGAGAAATACCATCACCGCAGAGGCATCCGAAAAACTGACGGAGCTGTTTGCGTACCCGATCCCGCAGCGCTGGAGCATTGCGCATCTGTATCAGGCAATTTTAAATGGGGAAGCTCATGTACCGGATATTGATTACATGATCACTCTGGAGGGTTATGTACACTGGAAACTCACCGGCCAGAAGGTGCTTGGCATTGGTGATGTGGCAGGTATGTTCCCGGTAGACATCCATGCTCATGACTTCGATCAGAAGATGGTAGAGAAGTTCGATGCGCTGGTTGCAGACAAGGGTTACTCCTGGAAGCTGCGCGACATCCTGCCGAAGGCTCTGGTAGCAGGAGAGGACGCAGGCAGCTTAACAGCAGAGGGCGCAAAACTCCTGGATGTGAGCGGCAACCTGGAAGCAGGCATCCCGATGTGTCCGCCGGAGGGCGACGCAGGAACCGGTATGACTGCCACCAACAGCGTAAAGGTCCGCACCGGCAACGTATCCGCAGGTACCAGCGTATTTGCCATGGTAGTCCTGGAGAAAGAGTTAAAGAAGGTACATCCGGAGATCGATCTGGTGACTACCCCGGCAGGAGATCTGGTGGGCATGGTACACTGCAACAACTGTACCTCCGACTTAAACGCATGGGTCGGTCTGTTCAGAGAGTTTATGGAGAGCATGGGCATGGAGGTTGACATGAACCGCCTGTTCGGTGTCCTTTACAATAAGGCATTGGAGGGAGACAAGGATTGTGGCGGCCTGCTGGCATACAACTACTTCTCCGGCGAACACATCACCGGTTTTGAAGAGGGACGCCCGCTGTTCGTACGCCGTCCGGACGACAAATTCAACCTGGCTAACTTTATGAGAACCCATTTGTATACCTCCCTTGGCGCGTTAAAGACTGGTCTGGATATCCTGTTCCGCGATGAACAGGTAAAGCTGGATGTCCTGCTTGGTCATGGCGGTCTGTTTAAGACCAAAGGCGTAGGCCAGAAGATTATGGCAGCCGCAGCCGGAGTTCCGGTGGAGGTTATGGAGACCGCAGGCGAGGGCGGTGCATGGGGCGCAGCACTTCTTGCCGCTTACCGCGTATGGAAGGCGGAAGGTGAGAGCCTGGATGCTTACCTGGAGAAGAAGGTATTCGGCGGTCAGCACGGAACAGTTATGGAGCCGGATGCAGAGGATGTGAAGGGCTTTGACGAGTTTATGGTACGCTATCACGCAGGTCTTCCGATTGAGCGGTCAGCAGTGGAGACCATGCCGGAAAAATAAAATCAGATCAGGGAGGAAACAGTTATGCTGGAAGCATTAAAACAGCAGGTATATGAAGCAAATATGGAGCTGCCGAAGCGCGGTCTTATTACCTACACCTGGGGAAATGTCAGCGGAATCGACAGGGAGAGCGGTTTATTCGTGATCAAACCGAGCGGTGTAGATTATGATCTGCTGAAACCGGAAGATATGGTTGTCATGGATTTAAACGGAAACCGTGTAGAGGGAACCATGAACCCGTCCTCCGATACTCCGACTCATGTAGAGCTTTATAAAGCATTCCCGGAGATTGGCGGTATCGTTCATACCCATTCCCCACATGCAACCGCATGGGCACAGGCAGGCAGAGGGCTTCCATGTTACGGAACTACACACGCTGACTATTTCTACGGCGAGATTCCGTGCGCAAGAAACTTAACCGCAGAGGAGATCGAGGAAGGCTATGAGAAGAACACCGGTCTTGTCATCGTAGAGACTTTCCAGGGTAAAAACCCGATGTATGTTCCTGCTGTTCTCTGCAAGAACCATGGCCCGTTCACCTGGGGCAAGAGCGCCGCAGAAGCCGTACACAACGCAGTTGTGCTGGAAGAAATCGCCAAGATGAATTTCATGACCGAGCTCATCAATCCGAATGCGGACAACCGCACACCGCAGTGCATGCAGGACAAGCATTTCTTAAGAAAGCATGGTCCGAACGCGTATTACGGACAGAAGAAGTAACAAAATCCGTTGCAGTTCGTATGAACTGTGACAAAATTGTACGAAAAAGTAAAATCTGTTTGCAAAATATGTGGACAGGGCTTACAATTTCCATAGAATAATTAATCCAAGGGGGAATTTTAAATCATGAAATTTTTCGTAGATACCGCAAATGTAGACGAGATCCGTAAAGCAAACGATATGGGCATTATCTGCGGTGTGACCACCAACCCGTCCCTGATCGCAAAAGAGGGCCGTGATTTTAACCAGGTGATCGCAGAGATCGCTTCCATCGTAGACGGACCGATCAGCGGTGAGGTAAAGGCTACCACCACCGATGCAGAAGGCATGATCAAAGAGGGCCGCGAGATCGCAGCCATCCATCCGAATATGGTTGTAAAGATCCCGATGACCGTAGAGGGCTTAAAGGCTGTTAAGGTTCTCCACGCAGAAGGCATCAAGACCAACGTAACCCTGATCTTCTCCGCAGCACAGGCTCTGCTGGCTGCAAGAGCAGGCGCAACCTACGTGTCCCCGTTCCTGGGAAGACTGGATGACATCTCCATGCCGGGTATCGACCTGATCAACGAGATCACCGAGATCTTCATGATGCACGACATCCAGACCGAGATCATCGCAGCAAGCATCCGCAACCCGATCCATGTCATCGACTGCGCAAAGGCTGGCGCTGACATCGCAACCGTACCGTACAAGGTATTAGAGCAGATGACCAAGCACCCGCTGACCGATCAGGGTATTGCAAAATTCCAGGCAGACTACAAGGCTGTATTTGGAGAGTAAAGTTTACCGGTGTGTATTCCGATATTCCTTCGGCGTCATGCCGTAATGCTTTTTCCATGTCCGGCAAAAATAACCGGAATCAGAAAAACCTGTTTCTTCCGCAATGGAGGAAATGGGTTTTTCTGTTTCTGAGAGCAGAAAAGCCGCGCGCTGCAGCCGGTAGGAGATCAGATAGGCAATGGGAGAAAACTGAATATGGTCCTGAAAAATCTGAAGTGCTCTGCTTTTGCTTACGGAAGCTGACGCGGCTATCTCGTCCAGGGAGAGGGAGTCACGAAAGCGATCCTGTATGTACTGCATCATAAGCTGCAGTTTTGTCTGGGCCATGTCTGTGCGTCTGACAGAAGTTCCGGATATATCCTGTAAATGTTCAAACAGAGTATTCCATAAATGAAAAAGAAGGCTAATGGTCAGAAGCCTGGATGAAGACGGCTGTTTCTGAAGTTCAAAAACAGAATCCAGATTGTCCAGTATATTCTTTTGCCATGAAACTTCCGGAGAAAATATCTGAAAAGGAATTGCGGCATTTACAAGAGGGTGAATGAAATCCTGATAAATCCCAGTCTGCTCGGCGGCGAGAAAAACAGGAGAAAACACAATGTTGGGGATAATGGCATGATTGTCTGCTTCAAACCGGTGAAGAATACTGCGATTGATAAACAGGCCATATCCCTGTTCAAGATCAAATTGTCGGATTCCGACTGAACAGTGAACGGTGCCTTCCTGAACCACAAGAAACTCAAGTTCCTGATGCCAGTGCCAGTCCATCCGGTGAAAGTCAAAATCCCAAATATCTTCGAGATAGAAGGCAAAAGGATACCTTGGATTTCCGTGCAGGCTGGTTTCACGGAAGGATTCGTCTGTCTGGATTACTGTTTTACATGAAGATATCATAAATGGCTCCTTCCATAGGGCATTGATTATGGATGCGTTCATTAACTTACTGGCTTACATACATTTGTTATGTGATATTATACAATAAATATATGATTTTATCCAATGAATATTTTTAATATTACGATATAATCCAATATAGAACAGGAAAAGGAGAAACGGAATATGAAATATTCTTATGACAGCACCATGCGGGCCTGCTTTACCGGCTATATTGTCCAGGCCATTGTAAATAACTTTGCGCCGCTTTTATTTCTGACCTTTCAGCGTACGTATCACATTCCGCTGCAGCAGATTACTCTGCTGGTGACGTTTAATTTTGGAATTCAGCTTCTGACAGATCTGCTTTCTGTTGCTTTTGTAGACCGGATGGGGTATCGGGCCTCCATGCTCCTGGCCCATATTTTGTCAGCCCTGGGCCTGATCTGCCTGACGGTATTGCCAGAGCGGATGGGACACCCATTTGCCGGAATCCTAATTTCGGTCATTGTTTACGCTGTGGGAGGCGGACTTCTGGAGGTGCTGGTAAGCCCTGTTGTGGAGGCCTGTCCCTCCACACACAAAGAAAAGGCCATGAGTATGCTGCATTCCTTTTATTGCTGGGGACATGTTGGTGTGGTACTTTTCTCAAGCATTTTTTTCAAACTTGCAGGGATTGAAAACTGGAAACTTCTGGCGGTTTTATGGGCTGTGATCCCCATTCTGAACGCCCTGATCTTTACCAGAGTTCCCATTGCGCCGGTACTTCCGGAAGGAGAAGAGGGAATGACCATAGTAACGCTTTTTCAAAACCGTACCTTCTGGCTTTTATTTGTGATGATGATCTGCGCGGGTGCCAGTGAGCAGTCTGTCAGCCAGTGGGCTTCTCTGTTTGCGGAAAAAGGACTTGGAATATCCAAAACAGCAGGAGACCTGGCGGGCCCCATGGCATTTGCTTTCCTGATGGGAGCTTCCCGCGCTTTTTATGGAAACTATGGAGAAAAAATAAATCTGGATCGTTTCATGGCTGTTAGCAGCGTTCTGTGTATCTTATCCTATCTGTGCCTGGTATTTATGCCGGTTCCGGTTTTAAGTCTGGCTGGATGCGCTCTGTGCGGTCTGTCTGTTGGAATCTTGTGGCCCGGAACCTTTTCCAGAGCATCAAAGGCGCTGCCGGCAGGAGGAACTGCTTTGTTTGCGCTTCTGGCTTTAGGCGGAGATATCGGCTGCTCGGGAGGCCCGACTCTGGTTGGAATGGTATCTGGAATGTGCAAGGGAAATTTAAAGGCAGGAATTCTGGCAGCTTTGATTTTTCCGGTTTTGCTTTTGACCGGAGCAAAGTTTGAAACAAAAAAAGATAAAATTAGCAGTTGACAGATTCTTTGCTCTGTGCTAATTTAAAATCAGTCAAATAAACATTCGAAAGTCGATGATCAAAGAGAGTACATCTGAGGTGACATCACAGAGAGCTGCCGGTTGGTGGAAGGTAGTATGAAGCTTCTTTTGGAATGGGTTTGTGAGACGCCAGGCGAACGCTTTGCAAGTAGCTGAGGCCGTGTTCCAGCGTTAATGGATATGGGTATCGAAAACAGGAGTTACCGTTTTCCGTACCTGGATATGAGACAGATTGGTGGCAGATATTCCGATGTGGAGTATCTGCTTTTTGTTTAACCGACAGATTTCGGAGAGCAAAGAGCAGACACGAGGGAAGATGGCACTGGCTGTAAAAATCGGGTGGCACCACGATCACATTCGTCCCGGCATGGCGTGAAAACGTTATGCCGGGATTTTTCATTTTCTTTCGAGAAAATTCAACTATGAGGAGGAAACACGATGAGCAAAGGCAGATTTGGAATTCATGGCGGTCAGTACATTCCGGAAACTCTGATGAATGCAGTAATCGAACTGGAAGAAGCATACAACCGTTATAAGGACGATCTGGAATTTAACCGGGAACTGACGACGATGCTCAATGAATATGCAGGCAGACCGTCCCGCCTTTACTATGCGGAGCGCATGACAAAGGATCTGGGTGGAGCAAAAATCTACTTAAAGCGTGAGGATATGAACCACACCGGTGTCCACAAGATCAACAATGTCATCGGCCAGATGCTTCTGGCAAAGAAAATGGGGAAGACCAGAGTGATTGCCGAGACCGGAGCCGGACAGCATGGTGTGCCCGGTATGTAGCCATTACCGATGAAGAGGCTGTGGAGGCCTTTGAAAAAGGAAAAGCATTTATCCCGTTCATCACCTGCGGAGATCCGTCCTTAGAGGTAACGGAAAAGATTGTATATGCCATGGAAGAGGCTGGTGCAGACTTAATTGAGCTTGGCATTCCGTTTTCTGATCCGACTGCGGAAGGACCGGTGATCCAGGAGGCAAACATCCGTGCATTATCCGGCGGTGTCACCACCGATAAAATATTTGATATGGTTGTGAAAATCCGGAAAAATACACAGATTCCGATGGTGTTCATGACTTACGCAAATGTAGTTTACTCCTATGGAACGGAGCGTTTTGTGAAAAAGGCAGCGGAGACAGGTATGGATGGTCTGATCCTGCCGGATGTGCTGTTCGAGGAAAAAAAGGAGTATGAGGCGGATGCGCCGGAGCAGATCAAGGCTTATGTGAAGGATATGTGCGAGGCGGTTCATCGGGGATAAGCGTTATGCGCAATGTGTAAGCGACAGTTACAATTTGTCGGATCGTGTCGGAACATGATGGATTATCGAGTTGTTATTTTCCATACAAAATGCTATCATAGATATATTATGAAACGCAGATTAGGAAAATAACGGAAACAGATCCGGCGAACAGGAAAGCGAAGCATATATGGCAGCAGACGAAAAGATGACGGTCAGACAGGCCGAAAAAGAAATAGAAAATTTTAAAAAGGTGTTTCATGCAGTACGGTTGTTTTCGGTTGAAGATTCAGACCATATCCGGGAGTCCTGCAGAGAATATCTGGATACGTGCGGGGGCTGCAATTTCCCGGAGATGGAACAGCAGTGTCAGAACTGCGTAGTTGCAAATGCAGCCATCAGCAGAACGGAACGCGGAAAGCTGGAGGTCTTTGACAGCAGCCTTTACCAGCTGATTGCCCGTTATGTTAAGATTGGCGGAAAAGAATATGTGATGGAGCTTATCCGCCGTCTGGACCATGAATGGTCGTTTGGTCAGATGAACCATGAAAAGCTTGTGGATCTGTTTGTTCATTATGATGATAAACTTTATAAGGATGTCATTACGGACGCCTATAACCGCCGCTATTATGAGGATGAGATGAAAGCGCTTGAGTGGACTGCCGGAATTGCCCTGATCGATCTGGACGACTTTAAGCTCTATAATGATACATACGGGCATAACGCAGGCGATATGGCTCTGCATACGGTTGCAGATGTGATCCGGAAGAATACGCGCAGATCAGACTGTCTGGTCCGGTTTGGCGGTGATGAATTTCTGCTTGTGATGCCGGATGTCACGGAGGAAGTTTTTCATAAAAAGCTTCAGACGATTAAGCGGCGGGTACATGAGGCCAATATCCCGGGGTACACGAAGCTGCAGATTTCCATCAGCATAGGCGGCACCATTTGCCAGAATGAAAAAATTGAAGCTGCAGTTGCCAGAGCGGATCATTTCATGTATCAGGCAAAAAACAACAAGAATATGGTCGTGATGGGATCGGGAGAGAACGGGCTGAATCAGAACGGCGGAGATGTCCGTAAACAGAAAATTCTTGTAGTAGATGATTCTGAGATGAACCGGGAAATCCTGATCACCATGCTGGAGGATGATTTTGACATCATTGTAGCTGAGAACGGAAGGGTGTGTCTGGACCTTTTAATGCAATACGGAAAAGCAATTTCAGCGGTTCTTCTTGATATTGTCATGCCGGTCATGGATGGCTTCGAGGTACTGACGTACATGAACCGGAACCGGTGGATTGAAGATATTCCGGTTATCATGATTTCCAGTGAGGAATCTGACGCCTGTATCCGTCGGGCGTTCCAGCTTGGAGTAGCGGACTATATCAGCAGACCATTTGACAATCATGTGGTCCGCCAGCGGGTATTTAACACCATAAAGCTGTATGCAAAGCAGCGCCGTCTGACTGCACTGGTGTCTGACCAGATCCATGAGAAGGAAAAGAATAACCAGATGATGGTAGAAGTCCTAAGCCAGATCGTGGAATTCAGAAACGGTGAGAGCGGTCTGCATGTGCTTCATATCAAAGTGCTGACGGAGATGTTTCTGGAGGAAATCCTGAAAAAGACGGACAGGTACCGCCTGACGCCGGAGCTGTGTCAGAGAATCTCCATTGCATCATCGTTTCATGATATCGGAAAGATTGGGATTGACGAAAAAATCCTGAACAAGCCGGGAAGACTGACCGTAGAAGAATTTAATGAGATGAAAAAACATACGCTGATCGGTGCCTCCATGCTGAGCAAGATGGAGCGCTATAAAGAGGAACCGCTGATCGACGTTGCCTATCAGATCTGCCGTTGGCATCATGAGCGCTACGATGGCAGAGGGTACCCGGACGGACTGGTGGGAGATGAGATCCCGATTTCCGCCCAGATCGTATCCCTTGCCGATGTTTATGATGCTCTCATCAGTGAGCGAGCCTATAAAAAAGGTTATACGCATGAACGCGCGATAGAGATGATACTCAGCGGTGAATGCGGAATCTTTAACCCGATCCTCATCGAATGCTTTATGGAGATAGAGCCGAAGATCAAGCAGAAAATGCTGGAGATTCAGTGAATTTTACTTTAGATACGCCAGAATGGCGTTTGTGTATTTTTGCAGGGCAGCCTGATCGGCCAGATATACATCACCCAGCGCCGCATAGCGCATTTTGTCTTTGTACTCCTGCTTCATGACCGGCTCCCAGATGTCCTCAAACTGGGGCAGGAAAAAGCCGGTGGTCTTGGTATAGCAGTTGGCCGCGGTGGCCTTTACCCGGGCATCCTTATCCACGCAGGAGCCGATGCTTTTGTGAACGGCCCGGTCTTCAAATGGCAGGTAGTAGTAGTCTTTATAGTCAGGATAGAAATGCTTTAAGGTTCCCTCTGTCAGTTCCACGAAGAAGGTGATCTGATCCTTTTCCATCGTGCAGCGTGCCGGAGTCATGGACGCTTTTACCGGGACCGGAATGGAACAAAAGCTTTTGCAGGTCAGCTTTAAAAGATGACGGCAGTGTCCGTTTGCGTCTGGTTCATCCACAATTTTCTGGTCGGACAGTGTGAACGGATGTTCCAGAAAATCCGGATAATTCAGAATAGGAAGAATGGAAGGCATGCCTTTTAAATCATCCTCGTTGTGCAGAAGGAGAAGATCATATAAGTTCTGCTCGTGGGTCATCAGATAATCCTTGTAAACCTCGATAAGCTGTCCGCCGTTATATTTGTCTGTCCGGGTGATACCAAGAAACTGTTCAATGGATTTCTGCTTCAGACTGTCCAGACCAAGAAGATTCCGGTACGGTTTTATCTTTTTATAAATATCGAAGCTGGAAACTCCGGAAAATCCGCAGGGCAGGTCAAAATGTTTGCAGCGTTTCTGCAAAAACGGGATATCGAAACCGTCTCCATTGAAATGAACCACGGTTTTATATTGCTTCAGAAAATCAAAAAAATGATCCAGCAGATCTTTTTCAGCCGCTTTGGTATCGGCAAACCACTGGATCAGATTCCAGGTATTATCTTTATAGTAGGTGCAGCCAATCAGATACAGCTGGCACCGGTCACCGGAGAAACCGGTGGTTTCAATATCAAAAAAGAGAAGATCCTCCAGCTTTCCGATCCGCTCTAAAGGGTAGGTATCGGGAAGCTGGAGCTTTTTTTCTATCGTGATCAATGTGGGAACTCCTTATCTCTGGAAGTATTGGCAGGAGCCGCCTTCGGTGTTTCTGAAGCGGAAACTGCAACTCGATTATAGCGGTGGAAAGATGGGATGTCAAATTGAATTATTGTAACGCTTCTTGATAGGAGACCGATAATTCGTTATACTGTGAAAGAGAAAAATGGTTGAAAAAGAGGTACAAGGGATATCATGTGGAAAATCAGGCATATTTTTGATGGAGATTATGGCTGTGAGGGAACGCTGTCTGGACAGCTGCCGAAAGTTTCTGTTACCCTGATGGACGAAAAAGGAAATGAGCGTTATGTTTCGGCGGAAGATGAGTGGCTGACGGAACAGGGCCTGGATGTGGGCGATTACTGGCCATGTGAACTGGAGAAACGGAGAGGATATACGAATGAACATACAGATTTTTGGCACAAAAAAGTGCAGTGACACCCGCAAGGCGGAGCGTTTTTTCAAGGAGCGCGGCATCAAATACCAGTTTATTGATATGAAGGAAAAGGGGATGAGCAAGGGGGAATTCAATTCTGTGGCACAGGTAAACGGCGGTGTGGAGGCTATGCTGAACCCGGACGCGAAGGATCAGGATACCCTTGCTTTGATCCGTTATCTGGCGCCGGAGGATAAACTGGAGAAAATTCTGGGAAATCCCCAGGTAATCAAAACTCCGGTCGTGCGAAACGGAAAGCAGTCAACGCTTGGCTATCAGCCGGAAGTGTGGAAGGGCTGGTCATAAACATCATGCGCGGAAGAAACATGGAACAGGAAGAGAAACAGTGGGACCGTCTCCTGAAAATTAAGACCCTGGGCCGGGATGATTCCAATGCAGACCAGTACCGTTATCCCTATGAGCCAACTCCGTATGCCGTGTTAGAACGTCTTGCAAACAGTGGCCGGATCCGGAAAGGGGATACGCTGTTAGACTATGGCTGCGGCAAAGGACGGGTGGACTGTTATCTTTCCTATCAGACACGCTGTCACAGCATCGGTGTGGAGTATGATCCGCGGATTTATGAGACAGCTGCAGAGAATCAAAAGACAGCCGTATCCGGCGGCAGGACAGAGTTTGTTCTGGCGGACGCAGGCGAGTTCCCGGTGCCGGACGCAGTGAACCGGGCATATTTTTTCAATCCGTTTTCGGTGGAACTGCTGCAGAAAGTGATCCGGCGGATCCTGGATTCCTGGTATGGGACACATCGGGAAATCCGGCTGTTTTTCTATTATCCGTCGGATGAATATCTGGCGTATCTGATGACCGTGGACGAGCTGGTGTTTGCGGATGAAATTGACTGCCGGGAGCTGTTTGATGGAAACGATGCGAGAGAGCGGATTGTAGAGGTTGTGCTGGAGTGAAAGATGGGGCAGTCATATTAGTGGCTGCTTTTTCCTGTTTTTGCTTCGGCATGCGATTAAAAAAGAAAAAGGCAATCTGTTTTACACAGACTGCCTGATTTAGTAGCGGAAGGGAGATTTGAACTCTCGACACCACGGGTATGAACCGTGTGCTCTAGCCAACTGAGCTATTCCGCCATATTTCATTGGTATGGGGCCTATAGGGCTCGAACCTATGACCCTCTGCTTGTAAGGCAGATGCTCTCCCAGCTGAGCTAAGACCCCATATCTTCTGTCTGAGTGATGTCTCACTCAACAGTGCTTACGTAGTATAACTCGTATTGTTCTAATTGTCAACACTTTTTATACAATTTTTCAAAATTAATTTAGAATTAATGGTATTGCCTGCTATAAAAAGGAGTGTGTTGTCCGCTGCAAAAATGAAAAGAATCATAAATTTTCCCGAAACCCCTTGCAACTTGGCGCTCTTTGCTTTAAAATATTCACGATATGCAAACAGGCTGGGAAGAAGAGGAGTATGTCGTAAGCTTCTGTCAGAGAGAACCATCCATGGCTGGAAGATGGTTTCAGAGGGCACGCACGGAAGGTAGCTTCAGAGCCGGAATCCTGAATCATGTCTGGAATACGGAGTGTTTCGAAACGAAACCTGCGAGCCGGACCAACATAAAGTAAGGATTCCCGTCTGATCCGCGTTAAGGAGACAGCTGTTGCTTTAAGCGGCAGCAGTGACAAAGTGAGAAACAAAGGTGGTACCGCGGAACTTTTCGCCCTTTATGCAGAACGCAGATTCTGCATGAAGGGTATTTTTATTTTTACACACAAGGAAAGGAAATGATCATGAAAGAACTGGAAAAGAATTACAACCCTTCTGCCATTGAGGAAAAACTGTATCAGAAATGGCTGGACAACAAGTATTTCCACGCAGACGCTGAGCGCGGAAAGAGAGAGGGAAAGAAGCCTTTCACTATTGTTATGCCTCCGCCAAACATTACCGGTCAGCTGCATATGGGCCATGCACTGGACAATACCATGCAGGATATCCTGACCCGTTACAAGAGAATGCAGGGCTATGAGGCTCTGTGGCAGCCGGGTACCGACCACGCAGCGATCGCAACCGAGGTGAAGGTGATTGATAAGCTGAGAAAAGAAGGCATCGATAAGCACGATCTGGGCCGCGACAAATTCCTGGAAGCATGCTGGGACTGGAAGAAGGAGTACGGCACCCGCATCATCAAGCAGCTGCACAAGCTGGGCTCCTCCGCTGACTGGGACAGAGAGCGTTTCACCATGGACAAGGGCTGCTCCGATGCGGTGCTTGAGGTATTTGTAAAGCTGTACGAGAAAGGCTACATCTACAAAGGCTCCCGCATCATCAACTGGTGTCCGGTCTGCCAGACCTCCATTTCCGATGCAGAGGTTGAGCATGAGGAACAGGACGGCTTCTTCTGGCACATCAATTACCCGATCGTTGGCGAGGACGGTCGTTTTGTTGAGATCGCAACCACCCGTCCGGAGACTCTGCTTGGTGATACTGCTGTTGCAGTGAACCCGGAGGATGAGCGCTACAAGGATATCATCGGCAAGATGTTAAAGCTGCCGTTGACTGACCGTGAGATCCCGGTCATCGCGGATGAGTATGTTGACAAAGAGTTCGGTACCGGCTGCGTGAAGATCACTCCGGCTCATGACCCGAATGACTTTGAGGTAGGACGCCGCCATAACCTGCCGGAAATCTGCATCATGCACGATGACGCAACCATAGACTGCAAGGGCAGCAAGTACGATGGCATGGACCGCTACGAGGCCCGCAAGGCTATGGTAGAGGATTTAAAGGAACAGGGACTGCTGGTGAAGGTTGTTCCGCATTCTCATAATGTAGGAACCCATGACCGCTGCAAGACCACCGTTGAGCCGATGGTAAAACAGCAGTGGTTCGTCCGCATGGAAGAAATGGCAAAACCGGCTATCGCAGCTTTAAAGAACGGTGACTTAAAGTTCGTTCCGGAGAGCTTCGGAAAGACCTATCTGCACTGGTTAGAGGGAATCCGTGACTGGTGTATCTCCAGACAGCTGTGGTGGGGACATCGTATTCCGGCATACTACTGCCAGGAGTGCGGCGAGATCACCGTTGCAAAATCCATGCCGGAGAAGTGTCCGAAGTGCGGCTGCACCCACTTAAAGCAGGATGAGGACACCCTGGATACCTGGTTCTCATCTGCCCTGTGGCCGTTTTCTACCCTGGGCTGGCCGGAGAAGACCAAAGAGCTGGAATATTTCTATCCGACGGATGTGCTGGTAACCGGCTACGATATCATCTTCTTCTGGGTTATCCGTATGGTATTCTCCGGCTATGAGCAGACCGGAAAATGCCCGTTCAATACCGTACTGATCCATGGTCTGGTGCGCGACAGCCAGGGCCGTAAGATGAGTAAGTCCCTGGGTAACGGTATCGATCCGCTGGAGGTGATCGACAAATACGGTGCAGATGCCCTGCGTATGACCCTGATCACCGGTAATGCACCGGGCAACGACATGCGTTTCTACTGGGAGAGAGTTGAGGCAAGCCGTAACTTTGCAAACAAGGTATGGAACGCATCCCGTTTCATCATGATGAACATGGAGAAGGCTCCGGTCCACGAGGTTTCCTTAGATGACCTGACCATGGCAGACAAGTGGATCCTGTCCAAGGTAAATACCCTGGCAAAGGATGTCACCGAGAATCTGGATAAGTTTGAGCTGGGCATCGGTCTGCAGAAGGTTTATGACTTTATCTGGGAGGAGTTCTGCGACTGGTACATCGAGATGGTAAAACCGCGTCTGTGGAATGACGAGGACAGCACCAAGGCAGCAGCACTGTGGACCTTAAAGACGGTACTCATCAACTCCTTAAAGCTCTTACATCCGTACATGCCGTTCATCACTGAGGAGATCTTCTGCAACCTGCAGGATGAGGAAGCTTCTATTATGGTATCTGCTTGGCCGGAGTACAAGGCAGAGTGGAACTTCGAGCAGGAGGAGTACGCAGTCGAGACCATCAAGGAAGCAGTCCGCGCAATCCGTAACGTACGTACCTCCATGAACGTAGCTCCGAGCAAAAAGGCAAAAGTATACGTTGTTTCCGAGAATCAGAAGCTGCTTGAGATTTTCGAGCACAGCAAGGTGTTCTTTGCAACTCTGGGCTATGCAAGCGAGGTATTCTTACAGTCTGACAAGCAGGGCATTGCCGATGACGCAGTATCCGTAGTAATCCCGGAGGCATCCATCTACATCCCGTTTGCAGAGCTGGTTGACATTGCGAAGGAAATCGAGCGCCTGCAGAAAGAGGAAGAGCGTCTCACAAAGGAGCTTGCCCGTGTAACCGGAATGCTGTCCAATGAAAAGTTCGTAAGCAAGGCTCCGGAGGCAAAGATCAACGAAGAGAAGGCAAAGCTGGAAAAGTATACCCAGATGATGGAGCAGGTAAAAGCACGTCTGGCTCAGTTAAAGTAATCGGTAATCGTTCATATTTGTGAATGGACAGGCATATATAACAATGATAGACAAAAAAGCGCGGGATTACCTGCTGGCAATCCCGCTTTGGACAAAAAAGAAAAATACGCTGGATGAGGTCCGGCATTTCCTGAAAGAACTGGGAAATCCGGACGAGCAGTTACGTATCATCCATGTGGCCGGGACCAATGGAAAGGGTTCGGTCTGCGCAGACTTAACCGCCATGCTCATGGAAGCCGGATATCATGTGGGAACCTTTGTGTCTCCGCATCTTACCGACGTGACAGAGCGTTTTCTGGTGGATGGCATCCCTGTGGAAGAAGCCGGATTTTCAGAGAGCTTCGCCCGGGTAAAGGCAGTCACGGACAGGCTGATAGCAGAAGGCTACGCGCATCCTACCTTTTTTGAGTTTGTGTTTCTGATGGCCATGGACCTATACGGACGGATGAAACCGGACTTTGTGGTTCTGGAGACGGGACTGGGCGGACGGCTGGATACGACCAATGTGATCCGGCACCCGCTGGCCTGCGTGATCACCTCCATCAGCCTCGACCATACCCAGTATCTTGGAGATACGGTGGAGCTGATCGCGGCAGAGAAGGCCGGTATCATCAAGCCCGGGGTGCCGGTGGTGTATGACAAGAATGACCGGGCTGCAGGAGCTGTCATTGCGGAGGCTGCGGACAGGCTTGGCAGTGCGGCTTACGGACTTACGGCAGAAGATTCCTACCGGGGAGTTTCCTTTGCGGCACCGTACCAGGCCATGAACGCGGCTCTGGCGGTGAAGGTTCTGGAAATTCTGGACATTTCCGGTGTGACAGCGGATATCTGTAAAAAGGCACTGGCATCGGTTTGCTGGACCGGACGGATGCAGCAGGTGGCACCGGATGTCTGGGTGGATGGCGCGCATAATCCGGGTGGTATCCGTGCGTTTGTCCAGGCAGTGAAGAAACAGAATCCATCACATATCCAGCTTCTGTTTGCTGCAGTTTCGGACAAGGATTACCACGAGATGATCCGTCTGCTCTGCACACAGCTTGTTCTGGAATCGGTCACGGTGGTACAGCTGGAGAGTGAGCGCGGTCTTCAGGCAGCTGCGCTGGCGAAGCAGTTTGAGGAAGCCGGATGCAGCAGAGTGACAGCCTTTGACTCCACAAAAGAGGCGCTGGCGCATGTGCTTTCCGGAAAGAAAGAGGAAGACCGCCTGTACATGGTGGGATCCCTGTATTTGATCGGAGAGATTCTGGAGGATTTAAAGCTGCTGCGGCCTGCAGGCCGGGATTTTCTGAACTGAAAATTTCGTATGATATAGTGATGGCAGCAGATTTTGCCGATGCAGTGGTGACAGCTTGAGAAAGTGAGGAGAAGCATGCTGGATTTTGAAGAAGAGGTTGCACGGTTCCAGCCGAGTCTGGAAGTGGGCGATGTGGAAACGCAGATTGTAAAAGAGGATCTGACGGATATGACAGATCTGATGGTGGAACTGCTGAAAAACAGGGAGTAACAGGAAACAACTATGAAAACAGGAACGAAAAACCGGCAGATTGCCAATGCCTATTACAACATTGGCCTGGAAAAAGCAAAGAGCCGGGATCTGACCGGCGCGGTGACTGCGCTGAAGAAGAGTCTCCGGTTTGACAAATACCAGACCGATGCGAGAAACCTGTTAGGTCTCATTTATAATGAGATCGGCGAGGTGGGATCAGCGCTGACTCAATGGGTCATCAGTTTAAACCTGCAGGAGCAGGACAATCTGGCGGAGGAGTATCTGCGAAAAGTCCATGCCGCCAGAGGGTATCTGGAGCTGGCAGATCAGGCAGCTAAGAAGTACAACCAGGCTCTGATTTATGCACAGAATGACAATGAGGATCTGGCAACGCTGCTTTTGATGCGCATGGTAGAAGAATTTCCGCAGTATGTCAAGGCTCAGGAGCTTCTGGCCCTTTTGTATCTTCATCAGGAGGATTATATCAAGGCAGGACGGTGCCTGTATCAGGCATTAAAGATTGACCGGTATAACCCATGGGTACTTCATTATATGGATATCGCCAAGCATAATACCGGTAAGGCTGAGGTAGAAAAGCGGAAGCTGCAGAATGCATTTTCCCACCGGCAGATGCAGGATGACGACATCATCATGCCGCCGAGCTATAAAGAGAATACCGGCTGGCAGTCGGTCCTCAACATTCTGGTTGGCCTGGTGCTTGGTGCCATGGTGATCTTTTTCCTGGTCATGCCGGCCAATACCGAGGCATTGAACGCAAAACATAATCAGGAATTGAAGGATACGCTGGAGGAACTCAATCAGAAGAATATTGAGATCGACAGTCTGGGTCAGCAGATGGAAGCAGCCAGGAGTGCGCAGGATGAGGCAGAGGAGAATCTGAAGAATCTGCAGAATTCCAGCGGTGGAACTCTGGCCCAGTATCAGAATCTGGTTAAGATCCTGCAGGCATACCGGGATGAGGATCAGAAGACAGCTGCGCTCCTGTATGTGGACACGGACTGGTCTGTCTTAAATGACGGTGTACTGAATGAAACGGTGGCCTGGATCCAGAAGGATATGTCAGAAAATGGATATACACTTCTGATGAACCTGGGAGATGAGGCGCTGGCAGCCGGGAACACGGCAGGAGCAGCAGACTATTACCAGAAGAGCCTGCAGATCAAGGGAAACAACCCAGAAGTGATCTACAAGCTTGGCATGGCTTATGTGACTGCCGGGGATCAGGAGACTGCGACCCAGTATTTTACCGATATCATCATGAATTATCCGAATTCCGATTATGTGGATGACGCAAAGACCCAGAGAGGATACTAAAGAAATAGAAAATGATCATAAAAGATACGACAGAGAAAGCGTGAGAAGCGCGCTCTGCCGTATCTTTTTTCTTTATTATAATTCACAGGAAATGGGGGATTTTATATGTACGGACAGACTTTTTCTTATGAAGCTCACGGGCAGACCCTGGTGATCCATCTGCCGAAACAACTGGATCATCATAACTGCCGGAACCTGAAATATGAAACAGACCTTTTGCTGGCAGAAAACTATATCAGCAAGGTGGTCTTTGATTTTTCCAGAACAGAGTTTATGGATTCCTCTGGTATCGGAATTTTGTTAAACCGCTATAAACAGATGGCGGGAAGCGGCGGCACGGTGACCATTTATGGCGTGAATGCCCAGGTGGGACGGGTACTGGCCATTGGCGGTATCGGACGGCTGATGAAATATTTTGATACGAAGGAAGCGGCAATCGCGGGATAATCTCCCGGCTGATACTGGAAACATGTGTTTGTCGGGAATTGGAACGGGCAGGACGAAAGAATCGAAAAGCTGAAAAACGGGAGGATGGGAAACATATGGAGCGTTTTCGGATGGAACTGGAGAGCCTTTCAAAGAATGAGGAATTTGCCCGGGTGGTTGTGACGGTGTTCATGAGCCGCCTGGATCCGACGCTGGAGGAAATCGATGATGTGAAGACCGCGGTTTCTGAGGCGGTAACCAACGCGGAGATTCATGGATATGGTGGGGAGAGCGGCACCATTACCGTTGAGGTGGAAATTGAGGGAAGAGAGGTGACGGTAGTGGTGGAAGATTATGGCATTGGGATCCGGGATGTGGAAAAAGCCATGGAACCCATGTTTACCACCGACAAGACCGGAACCAGATCCGGCATGGGATTCTCCTTTATGGAGGCGTTCATGGATCAGGTGCATGTGGAATCGGAACCTGGCAAAGGGACAAAGGTTGTCATGAGAAAACAAATCGGCAGGTGATCGCATGGATGAGACAATGGATCTGATCCGGCGTGCGCATGCCGGTGATGAGGAAGCGAGGGAGCAGCTGGTTATGGGGAATGTGGGGCTGGTCTGGAGCGTGGCCCGGCATTACAGCGGGCGGGGACACGAACTGGAGGATCTGTTTCAGATCGGGTGTATCGGCCTGTTAAAGGCGGTGGACAAGTTTGATCTGGGATTTCAGGTCCGGTTTTCTACGTATGCCGTGCCGATGATCGCTGGGGAGATCCGCCGCTTTCTGCGGGATGACGGAATGATCCGCGTAAGCCGGTCCATGAAGGAGCTGGGACTTCGCGTCCGCAGGGCGAGGGAAATGCTGACGGCAAAGTCCGGGCGGGAACCTGGACTTGCGGAAATTGCGAAGGAGCTGGATATCAGCTGTGAGGAGGTGGCAGCCTGCATGGGAGCGGGGGCAGAGATAGAATCCCTGTACCGGGAGAGCGGAAATGGTGATGAGGGCGGCCTGCGTCTCATGGACCGGATCCCGGATGGAACGCAGAATGAGGAACAGCTTATGAACCGCCTGGTATTAAAGCAATTGATGGAAAAGCTGCCGGAAAAGGACCGGGAGATTATCGTGAGGCGTTATTTTGAAAACCAGACTCAGACACGCATTGCAGCAGACTTAAATATTTCACAGGTGCAGGTATCACGGCTGGAAAAACGGATCCTGAAGAAGATGCGGGAATATCTGGGGGCATAACTGCGCATACTGAGTATAGAAAGCCGGAAACATCATTCTACCGGCTGAATGGAACTGACAAAGTGAAAATGCAGTACCATTCAGCCGGAACAGGAAGAAGACGGCGGGAAAGGGATGAGCAGAAATGAAATTCTGGAAGTCAAAGGCCATGCTGTTAGCCGTGCTGGGCGTACTGCTTCTGGTCATGACAGCCGTATGGCTTTGCTTTTTTCACGGAGATGAAGCGAAAGAACCGGATGGAACTCTGGTCTTCTCCATTACACGTGAGGTGGCTGCATGAGTGCACAGAATACGGTCTATCTGAATCTGAGGGAAATTACGGAACTGCATAAGCCGGATATTCAGGTGAAAGATGTGGCAGAAATTTATTGCAGCGACACCCATGTGCAAAATCGCTGTGCCAGCCTGAAAATTAAAACGATCCGGGAACAGAAGAGAAAACGATATGTGGAAAATGCCCTGAATGTGATACGGATTCTGGAAGCGTCAGATCCTTCCGTAACAGTCAATAACGTGGGAAAGGTGGAATTTATCATTGATTACCAGCCCAGCGTGAAGCAGAAGCTGTTCTGGCAGTGGTGTAAGACCATGTTTGTCTGTATGATCTGTTTTTGCGGGGCAGCCTTTGCCATTATGACCTTTAACAATGATGTCAGTGTCACATCGGTGTTTGGTGAGGTATACCGTCTGATCACCGGCCGGGAATCGAATGGGCACACGATGCTGGAAGTGTCTTATTCTGTGGGACTGGCGGTGGGGATCCTTGCATTTTTCAACCATTTTGCGAAATGGAAGATCAGCGCAGATCCAACGCCGCTGGAGGTGGAAATGAGGCTGTATGAGGATAACATCTGCAAGACTGTGATCCAGAATGATTCCAGAAAGGAGCGGGGCATTGATGTTTCGTAAACTGCTCCTCGTTTTTATTGGTCTTAGTTCCGGGGGCATCATTGCGGCGGGCGTTTTTGCATTTCTGGTCATGATCGGCGTGTTTCCACGGCTGATCGGAAAGACCGGAACAAAGAGGCATATTTTGTTGTACGGAACGGTTATCATGACCGGAGGGGGGCTGGGAAATATTGCGGATCTGTATGAGTTTTCCATTCCCATGTATGGATTTTCCACATTGTTTCTCAGCATATTCGGACTGTCTGTGGGAATCTTTGTGGGATGTCTGGTCATGTCGCTGGCGGAAACCTTAAAGGCACTTCCGGTCATCAGCCGGAGGCTTTATCTGGCGGTGGGACTGCAGTATCTGATCCTGTCCATTGCCCTGGGAAAACTGGCCGGATCGCTGGCGTATTTCTTTTGCGGAATGGCAGCGGAATGATGCTGGAATCAGAGCAGGCGCATTTTGTGGGTGCAGAGATAGAATAAGGCAGAGAAAACAGAGCAAAGGAGATAGAATATACCATGGAATTAAATAAAAAAGCCTACGACGAATACGTCAAACAGATTACTCCAGTCAATGAACTGGGAAGTGACATGCTGCACGCTTTTGTGACCGGCGGAACCATCTGCGCATTGGGACAGGCTTCGGTGATGCTGATGATGAACTACCTTGGAATGGAAAAAGAAGATGCTCAGACCTGGATGCTGGTGGAGCTGATCCTGACCAGTATTTTGCTGACTGGCTTTGGTATTTACCCGAAGATAGTAAAATGGGGGGGAGCCGGGGCACTGGTTCCTATCACCGGCTTTGCGAATTCCGTGGTGGCGCCTGCCATTGAGTATAAGGCAGAAGGACATGTGTTCGGGATTGGATGTAAGATTTTCACCATTGCAGGACCGGTGATTTTGTTTGGTGTATTTACCAGCTGGATTTTGGGGATAATTCTGCTAATTGGAAAAATTCTGGGGATAGCGTGATGAAATATGGAAACAGGCATAGACAAATAAGAAAAAGAAGAGCCACCGCACAATTTTGTGCGATGGCTCATTTTCTGCAATGCAGAAGATGGGAGTCGAACCCACAAGGTATTGCTACCACACGGACCTGAACCGTGCGCGTCTGCCAATTCCGCCACTTCTGCATACCTGCGGGAGATGGGACTTGAACCCACACGACATAACTGCCACTAGATCCTTAGTCTAGCCTGTCTGCCAATTCCAGCACTCCCGCCGACAAGAATATACTATACTATAAAAGTGAAAAGTATGCAAGCACTTTTTTCGGAATTTTTGAAAAAATTTGAAAAGTTTATCAGAACACCCGGTTTCAAAAATGGAAAAATTTAAACTTTTGAAACCGGGTATGGATGGTATATAATAGAAAAGAACATGAAATCTATAATACACACAAAGGAGATTACGATTCTATGGAACGTTACGATATCGCCATCATCGGCACTGGCCCGGCGGGGCTTTCCGCGGCAGTTACGGCAGCCATCCGTAAAAAAAAGATTCTTTTAGTGGGCAGCAGGGATTTAAGCAGCAAGGTTCAGAAGGCCCAGGAAATCCAGAATTATCTTGGATTCCCCGATATCAGCGGGGCGGAGCTGGGCAGGGCTTTTGAGGAGCACATTGACCGGATGCAGGTTCCCATTGTGGAGGAGAGGGTAAATCTGATCTATCCCATGGGAGATTCTTTTTCCCTGCAGGTGGGACAGGACATCTGTGAGGCGGATGCAGTGATTCTGGCTACCGGCGTGAATTTCGGAAAGCCGCTTCCGGGCGAGGAGGAGTTCTTAGGACGAGGCGTTAGCTACTGTGCCACCTGTGATGCGCCTCTTTACCGGGGAGCCACCGTGGCGGTGATCGCTTATCAGAAATCCGAGGAGACCGAGGCGGATTTTCTGGCCGATATCGCGCAGAAGGTTTATTATTTTCCGATGTATAAAGAACCGGTGGAGGTTTCAGAAAAGATTACGGTAGTAAAGGAAATTCCAAAGGAGATTACCGGCGGCATGAAGGCGGATATGCTGGTGACAAAGGAGAACAGCTATCCGGTGGATGGTGTCTTCATTTTAAGAGAGAGCGTGTCTCCGAAGAATCTGGTGCCGGGCTTACAGATGGATGGAAACCATGTAGCTGTGAACCTGCAGATGGAAACGAATGTGCCCGGATGCTTTGCCTGCGGTGATATTGCCGGACGGCCTTATCAGTATATCAAGTCCGCGGGGCAGGGTAATATAGCGGCACTGTCAGCGGTTTCTTTTCTGGATCAGAAGCGCCGCTCCGTAGTTTCATAAAAAGTTCACAATTTTCCGATTGACAAATTGGTGGTTATGTCCTAAAATGCTTAGGAAACTAAATAAAAAGGATGCAATGATCGTGAGGTGCAATGAAACAGCAGGAAGAACGAATTGCCATGCGAAGCATCAAACGTCTGTCAAACGGAATCAGCAGAGAGATGTGTGCGGCCTTTGGCTCCGGTATGTTCAGCGGAGCACAGGGACGCACACTTCATTTTCTTTTGGCAGAGCATACGAAGAGCGATGTCTTCCAAAAAGACATCGAGGCAGAGTTCGGACTCAGGCCTCCTACGGCTACGGCACTTTTAAAGGAGCTGGAGCAGCGGGGACTGATCCGGAAGGAACCGGTGCCCTATGATGCCAGAAAAAAGAAAATCGTGGTGACTGAGGAAGCACTGCAATACAAAGACTGCGTACTCAAAGGCCTGGAGGAGCTGAATCAGAAGCTCACTGCAGGGATTTCCGATGAGGAGATGCAGGTCTTTTTTTCTGTGACAGACAAGATGCTGAAAAATCTGGCGAAGTAATGGTTGTCAGGCACGTATGCGTGAGCAGCAACAAACTAATTTACAAGTGTAACAAGGAGGAAATGTAGTGATTAAAACTTTACTGAAAAGTGTACGGCAGTACAAACGCCAGTCTCTTTTATCACCGCTTTTTGTGGCAGGCGAGGTTGTGCTTGAGTGTATAATCCCGCTGGTGATGTCAAAGCTGATCGACCATCTGTCTGCCGATACTATGACACCAATCTTAAAATATGGCCTGATCCTTCTGGTCATGGCAACCATATCTCTGGGCTTTGGTGTGCTGGCCGCGCGCAATGCGGCTGAGGCATCCTGTGGTTTTGCAAAAAACCTAAGGCAGGATATGTATTTTAAGATTCAGGATTTTGCGTTTGCGGATATCGATAAATTTTCCGCATCATCCCTGGTGACCCGTATGACAACAGATGTCACCAACGTACAGAACGCTTACCAGATGTTAATCCGTCTGGCCGTTCGTACCCCGCTTATGATTTTCTTTTCCGTGATCATGGCAATGACCATCAACGTGAAGATGGCGCTGATTTTCTTATGTATCCTGCCGATCCTGGCGGGAGTGCTGTTCGGCATTGCCGTGCATGTGCATCCGATCTTTAAGAGGATCTTTAAAAAGTATGATGCCTTAAACAACTCCGTGCAGGAGAATGTAGCCGGTATCCGTGTGGTAAAGTCCTTTGTCCGCGAGTCCTATGAAACCGAGAAGTTTGACAGGGCAGCAGAGGATGTATGCAAGGATTTTACCTTTGTTGAGAAAATCCTTGCCTTCAACAATCCGACCATGATGTTCTGCATGTATCTGTCCATGTTCCTGGTATATTACCTTGGCGCGCGGATCATCGTCAACACCGGCGCAACGGAGCTGACCACCGGACAGCTGTCGTCCCTGATCACCTACGGCGTGCAGATTCTGATATGTGTGATGATGCTCTCCATGGTATTCATCATGACCACCATGGCATCTGAGTGCGCAGAGCGTATCGCGGAGGTGCTGACCCACGAAAGCTCCCTGACTTCCCCGGAAAATGGTGAGAAGCAGGTGGCAGACGGAAGCGTGGATTTCGACCATGTTTCCTTTAAATATTCCGAGAAGAGCAGGAAGTTCGCGCTGGCTGACATTGACCTGCATATTCCGTCCGGTGCTACCGTAGGCATCATCGGCGGAACCGGTTCTTCCAAGACCACCCTGATCCAGCTGATCTCCCGTCTGTACGATGTGACAGAGGGAAGCGTGAGGGTAGCGGGAAAGGATGTCCGGGAATACGATCTGGAATCCTTACGTGACGCGGTTGCGGTTGTGCTTCAGAAAAACGTGCTGTTTTCTGGCACCATTAAGGAGAATATGCGCTGGGGCAACAAGAATGCGACAGATGAAGAAATTCTTCATGCCTGCAGGCTGGCCCAGGCCGATGAGTTTGTCAGTCAGTTTCCGAATGGCTACGACACCTACATTGAACGTGGGGGTACCAATGTTTCCGGCGGACAGAAGCAGCGTCTGTGTATCGCAAGAGCTTTGCTGAAAAAACCGCGTATTCTGATCCTGGATGATTCTACCTCTGCGGTGGATACCAAGACCGATGCCCTCATCCGCAAGGCATTCCGCGAAGAGCTTCCGGACACCACCAAGATCATCATCGCACAGCGTATTTCCTCCGTGCAGGATGCGGATTTTATCCTGGTTCTGGACGGCGGACGTATTGTTGAGCAGGGCAATCATGATGAACTGGTGACATTAAATGGAATTTACCGGGAGATCTTTGATTCCCAGACTAAGAGTAAGGAGGCGTAAAGGGATGAGACGAATGAATAACGCAAACGGCTCCGGCATCCGTCCGGGCACCTTTAAGCGCCTGATGGCATATCTGTTTTCCCATTACCGGGTACATCTGATCACAGTTATCATCTGTATCATTGTGACTGCAGTGGCTTCCGTTGGACAGACGGTTTATATCCAGATACTGATCGACCAGTGCATTCTTCCGGGCGTGGAGAGCGGCATGGACAGTGTATGGCCGCAGATGCGCTCCATTTTCACAAGCATGGCTGTGATCTACGCGGTGGGCGTGCTGGCATCCCTGATCTACACCCGCATCATGGCAACGGTAACCCAGGGAACTTTAAAAAATTTCCGTGTGGATATGTTTACCAGGATGCAGACCCTTCCGGTCAAGTATTTTGACACCCACGCCCACGGCGACATCATGAGTACCTATACCAACGATACGGATGCCATCCGTATGATGGTCAGCCAGAGCATGCCGATGCTGGTTCAGTCGATCCTGACCATTCTGGTCATGATCATCATGATGACCCGCTTCAGCATTCCAATGTTCATTGTAGTCTGCCTGTTTGTGGCTGGTATGCTGACCGTGACGAAGAAATTCGGCGGCATGAGCTCCAAATACATGATGTTCCAGCAGCGTTCCCTGGCAGCAGAAGAAGGCTTTGTGGAAGAGATGATGGCAGGCCAGAAGGTGGTCCAGGTTTTCTGTCACGAGGAAGAGGCAAAGCAGGATTTCTTAAAATACAATGAAAAGCTGTTTGAGGACAGCAAGACAGCAAACCAGTATGGTAATGCCCTGATGCCGATCCTTGGCAACATGGGCAATCTGATGTATGTGGTTCTTGCCATTGTTGGCGGCCTGATGGTTTATTTTCAGGCACCGAACCTGACCTGGAGGGGCTTTAGTCCGGTATCTGTCGGAATTATCATCACGTTTTTAGGGATGTCCAGGCAGCTGGCTCAGACCGTGGGCCAGAGCTCCAACCAGGTAGCGCTGATCGCTATGGGTCTTGCAGGTACAGGCCGTATTTTCGAGCTTATTGATGAGGAGCCGGAGGAGGATGAGGGCTTTGTTACCCTGGTCAACGCGAAGCATGATGAGAACGGTGAACTGGTGGAGGCCGACCATCCGACCCACATCTGGGCATGGAAGTATCCGCGTCCGGACGGTACTGTCACCTATACCGAGTTAAAGGGGGATATCCGTCTGGAGCATGTGGATTTCGGTTATGTGCCGGAGAAGCTGGTGCTGCATGATGTATCCCTGTTCGCGAAGCCGGGACAGAAGATCGCGTTCGTAGGTGCAACCGGTGCAGGAAAAACCACCATCACCAATCTGATCAACCGTTTTTACGATATCCCGGACGGCAAGATCCGCTACGACGGCATCAACATCAACAAGATCTGCAAGGCAGACCTGCGCCGATCTCTCGGTGTGGTGCTGCAGGAGGTAAATCTGTTTACCGGAACCGTAATGGACAATATCCGCTACGGACGTCTGGACGCAACGGATGAAGAATGTATCGCGGCAGCAAAGCTGGCCAATGCGGACAGCTTCATCACCCGCCTGCCGGACGGCTACAATACCATGCTGACCGGAAACGGCGCAAGCCTTTCCCAGGGACAGCGCCAGCTGATCTCCATTGCCCGCGCAGCTGTGGCAGATCCGCCTGCCATGATCCTGGATGAGGCCACCAGCTCCATCGATACCCGTACCGAGGCACTGGTACAGCAGGGTATGGACAATCTGATGGAGGGCAGGACCGTGCTCGTCATTGCGCACCGCCTCTCTACCATCCGAAACAGTAAGGCCATCATGGTTCTGGATCACGGACGTATCATCGAGCGTGGTGACCACGAAGATCTGATCGCCCAGAAGGGAACATACTATCAGCTGTATACCGGAGCATTTGAGCTGGAGTAAAAAGAATAGAAAAGAATCGAAGAGCATGAAAACCCATAGACGAAATCTATGGGTTTTTTGAATAAAACGAATTGGTATTTTTTTATCATTTGGCTTACATTGTAGATATCAAATTACAACGGAGTAGATCATGAAAAACAAATACCAGCATATTTTCAGTCCCGTGACTATTCGTCATATGACTGTAAAAAACAGAATTGTGATGATGCCGATGGGCACCAATTTTGGAGAGCAGAACGGAGAAATGAGCTTTCTGCACATCAATTACTATGAACAGCGGGCAAAAGGCGGTACCGGACTGCTGATCGTTGAAAATGCCAGTGTGGATTCTCCGCAGGGCTCCAACGGAACGACCCAGCTGCGCATAGATTCGGACAATTACATACCACGCCTGTATAAGCTATGCGAAAATGTTCATAAGCACGGAGCCTGCATCGCCATCCAGATCAATCACGCGGGTGCGTCTGCCATGTCATCCCGTATCGGAATGCAGCCGGTTTCTGCCTCAGATGTGCCTTCTAAGGAAGGTGGTGAAATCCCGAGGCCTCTGACAAAGGAAGAAATCCTGCATATTGTCCGTAAATATGCAGAAGCTGCCAGACGTGCCCAGATCTGCGGCTTTGACGCGGTCGAGATCCATGCGGGCCATTCCTACCTGATCAGCCAGTTCCTTTCTCCGATCTACAATAAACGGACAGATGAATTTGGCGGTTCCGCTGAAAACCGTACACGCTTTGCGCGTATGATCCTGGAGGCAGTTCGAAAACAGGTCGGGCCGCATTTCCCGATTTTCCTGCGCATCAGCGCGGATGAGCTTATGGAGGGCGGAAACACACTGGAGGATACCCTGGCTTATCTGGAATGCCTGGAAAAAGAAGTGGATGTCTTTGATGTTTCCTGTGGCCTGAATGGTTCCATCCAGTACCAGATAGATGCAAATTATCTTCCGGACGGCTGGCGTTCTTATATGGCAAGAGCTGTGAAGGAAAAATTCGGGAAACCCTGCATTGCTGTCGGAAATATCCGCCATCCACAGATTGCGGAGGAAATCCTTGCAAAGGGGGATGCGGATTTTATTGGCATGGGACGCGGCCTGATCGCGGAGCCGGAATGGGTCAACAAGGTAGAATACGGAAACGAAGGTGATCTTCGCAGCTGTATTTCCTGCAACATCGGCTGTGCGGGACACCGCATCGGCCTGAACCAGCCCATCCGCTGCACTGTCAATCCGGCGGTAAACAGTGGGGAAGACTATATGAAGCATAAAATCAAAAAGCCCTGCAATGTCGTTGTCATCGGAGGCGGTACCGCAGGCCTGGAAGCGGCATGCACCGCTGCGGAGGTCGGCTGTACAACATTTTTGATTGAAAAAAAAGCAGAGCTGGGTGGTCTTGCATCGGTGATCTCAAAAATTCCGGACAAAAAACGACTTGGAGAATTTCCGCAGTATCTGATCCGCCGGGCGGAAAAGCTGCATAACCTGTTTGTTTTCTGCAACACGCAGGCAACCACAGAGCTTGTGAAAAGCCTGAATCCGGACATCATTGTGAATGCAACCGGATCTGAACCGACGTTGCCGCCGATCCGGGGACTTCACGATCTTGTTGACAAAGAGGACAGTCATGTTGCAACTGTGTTAAAAATGATCGAGCGGATTCCGGAATATCCGGAGCATATGGAAGGCAGGAAGGTTGTGATCATCGGAGGCGGGGCAGTCGGCCTGGATGTCATGGAATTCTTCACGGAGCGCGGAGCACGGGTATCCATGGTTGAGATGCTTCCCATGATCGGAAACGGACTCGACCCGGTTTCCAGATGTGACATCCATGCAAAACTGAAAAAATATCAGGTGGAGCAGATGGTGAATACGATGCTCCAGGAGGTCAGAAATGACCGATTTATCGTAAAAACACCGCAGGATGAAATCAAAGAGCTTCCCTTCGATTATGGTTTTATCTGCCTGGGCATGAAAGCCAGCACACCAGTATTAAAAGAGCTTGAAGAGATCTTTTCAGATACCAATGTCGAGATCATAAACATCGGTGACAGCAAGCGTGCGCGCAGGATCATAGAGGGAACAGAAGAGGGAAGAAATATTTTAAGTGTTCTTGAGAGGCACGACTATCTGTAACCTTGAAATTCAGGGTTACGCACCCGGAACCGGAAATGGTTGTATTTGCGCTGCATGCGTGATATAAAAATAAGAGTGTTATTTAAGTGAAAGGGGTATGAATTATGGCAGAAAGAATTACAGGACATACAGAACTGATCGGGTTATTTGCGTATCCGATCCGGCATTCCAATTCACCGGCAATGCACAATGAAGCGTTTGCTTACCTTGGTCTCGACTACGCCTATCTTGCGTTTGAGGTGGACAACAGCACGCTGGAGGATGCGATCAGGGGCTTTCGCGCAATGAAGATGGTCGGAGCCAATGTTTCCATGCCAAATAAAACGGTTGTAGGAAAATATCTGGATAAACTGTCACCGGCTGCAGAGCTCTGCGGTGCAGTGAATACCATCGTCAATGAAAATGGTGTACTGACCGGACATATCACAGACGGTATCGGTTTTATGCAGGCGTTAAAGGATAACGATATCGATGTGATCGGAAAGAAGATGACAATTGTCGGAGCCGGCGGTGCCGCAACAGCAGTAGAGATCCAGGCGGCATTGGACGGAGTAAAGGAAATCTCTATTTTTAATCCGCACGATAAATTCTGGGTTAACGCGGAGGAAACCGTAAAGAAGATCAATGAAAGAACATCCTGCAGGGCTGTTCTCTACGATCTGGATGACAAAGACCGTTTACGGACAGAGATGGCAGATTCCTACCTGTTTGTAAATGGAACCGGTGTTGGAATGAAGCCTCTGGAAGGTCTGTCTGTCGTGCCGGATGAGTCTTATTTCAGACCGGAGCTGATCGTTGTGGATATTCCGTATTCTCCGTTGGAGACAAAAATGCGTGCAATGGCGAAAAAAGCGGGATGTAAGACCATGAATGGTATGGGCATGATGCTGTTCCAGGGTGCTGCGGCATTTAAGCTGTGGACCGGAAAGGATATGCCGATCGAGCATATGAAAGAGGTGCTGCATATCCGTTATGATGACTGAGGACTGTGCAGCGCACAGTCTTGGCATGAAAGAAAAAAGCTGGAGGAATGTGAATGAATACGGAAACGAATAGCTGGGTAGAAGTTCGCGGCGTGCGGATCGGAGAGGGCATTCCGAAAATCTGTGTGCCGATCGTCGGTACAACAAGGGATGAGATTCTGGCAGCAGCAAAATCCTTTGAAAGCGTAAAGAAGGATGTCGTTGAGTGGCGGGCTGACTGGTTCAATGGTGTCTTTGATTTTGCACAGGTAGAAGCCGTGATGACAGAACTGCGCCAGGTGCTTGGAAATACCCCGGTCCTTTTTACCTTCCGGACCGCCAACGAGGGCGGAGAAAAGGCAATTGAGCCGGCTGCTTATGCCGAGTTAAATAAAAGGGCTGCTGCAACGGGACTGATCGATCTGGTGGACGTGGAAGCCTTTACCGGCGATGAGGTGGTAAGGGATATCATTGAGTCAGCACATGAGAGCGGCGTTGTGGTGGTAGCTTCCAACCATGATTTTGAAAAAACACCGGAAAAGGACGAGATCGTAAGACGTCTGAGAAAAATGCAGGAGCTGGGCGCAGATATTCCAAAGATCGCGGTGATGCCGCAGAGCAGAAAAGATGTTCTGACCCTGCTTTCAGCTACCGAGGAGATGGTATCAGAGTACGCAGACCGTCCGATCATTACCATGTCCATGTCGGCAACCGGGCTGATCAGCCGTCTTTGCGGAGAGTGCTTTGGTTCGGCACTGACCTTCGGGGCAGTGGGAAAAGCGTCAGCACCGGGGCAGATGAATGCATCGGATCTGAGTGAGATCCTGAATCTGATCCATACAAGCTTATAGAGAAAAAAAGAAGGGCGTGTAAAAAATGAGAAATCATTTTTTACACGCCTTTTTCAAATCAGAGCATGGCTTTTCACATAGCTCAGAAACTGCTCCGCAAGCGGTGTACGGTAGCGGTTTTTCAGATACGCTATATAGAAACGGCGTTCCCAGTTTGCTTCTGTAATGTGGATGACCTTCAGATGCATGCTGGCAAGGATTGGCATATTCGGAACAACCGCAATGCCGAATCCGTTGGCCACAAAGCCGGCAATGGTCTGGTCTTCATCAATCTCAAAGATGCAGTCCGGCTGTTTGCCGCAGGCAAGAAACAGCTTATCGATCATGGGGCGCAGGCCGCTTCGCCTGGAAAACAGGATCTGCGGATAATCCAGAGTCTCGGGAAGCCGGATTTCTGTCCGGTCAGAAAGCGGATGATCCGGAGGAACGATGACCACGAGCTCCTGCCTGGCGACAGGGATAAAGTCGATAAGGGGTTCCTGGTCCATTCTGGAGCAAAATGTGAAATCGTATTTCTGATTTTTTAAATCCTCCAGAAAGTCTGCGGTCAGGCCGTTGTAAAAATGAAAGTCGATGGTTTTATCCGGACAGGCTGACAGAAATCCGCGGATCAGGCGGGGAACAAAATCAGTTCCGAGAGTGGGAAGCAGGCCGATATCAAGCCGGCCGTTCCCCTGAGCGGATGATTTCAGGCGCTCGACACTGCTGTCGAGCAGCTGGAGGGTATGCTCTGCGTCTTTTAAAAAGTTTTTTCCGCATTTTGTGAGAATGACATTTCTTCCGTCTTTTTCAAACAGCTTAACTCCAAGCTCTTTTTCCAACGTTGAGATGGCATGACTCAGGCTTGGCTGTGTGATACACAGCTGCTCGGAGGCTTTCATGTAATGCTGAAATTTTGCAAGGGTGACAAAGTAACGAAGCTGATACAGATTCATAAAAAATGACTCCTTCCTGCAGCCAGTATAGCATAATTGATAGATTCTTTCTATGAATGCGGCAAAAAAGATACATTGGTTTTTGAAAACAGCATTACGTATAATAGAACAAGAAATTGATAGAAAAATATCAGATACAATCTGAAAGATCAGGAGGAAATATCATGTCAAACTTGCATCCAATTACAATTAGTTCCTGGACTCTGGGCGATCAGTGCAGCTTTGAAGAGCGGGTACAGGCAGCGAAAAAAGCAGGCTACGAAGGAATCGGCCTGCGGGCAGAGACCTATGCGGATGCCTTAAATGAGGGTCTGAAGGACAGTGACATTCTCGCGATACTGGAAAAATACGATATGAAGGTCACAGAAGTGGAGTATATCGTACAGTGGGCAGAGGAGCATCGCTCTTACGAACAGAAATACAAAGAGCAGATCTGCTTTCATATGTGCCAGCTGTTTGGTGTCCGCCATATCAACTGTGGTCTGATGGAAAACTATCCGGTGGAGCAGACAGCTCAGAAGTTAAAAGAGCTTTGTCAGAGAGCCGGGGAATATATGATCGGAGTAGAGCCGATGCCGTACAGCGGAATCCCGGATCTGAAAAAGGCGTATCAGGTGGTGATGGCCTCCGGCTGCGAAAATGCGATGATCATTCTGGACAGCTGGCACTGGGTAAGAGCCGATCAGCCCTATGACATCCTGACAAAAGAAATTGCCAAAAAGGTGGTAAGCATCCAGATCAATGATGCCTATGAAAGACCTTATGCAGCGCCTGTTTTAAGAGATGAATCCATGCATGACAGGCTTGCGCCCGGCACGGGAGCTAAGGATACTGCAGGCTTTGTCCGCATGGTCCGCGAAGCCGGAGTATCTCCGCTCGCGGTCGGCGTCGAGGTGATCTCCGATGCCATCCTGGCGAAGGGGGTGGAGAAGGCTGCCGCCTATACATACGAGAATACCGTAAAGGTTCTTAAAGAAGCATGGCCAGAGCTTTTGAACGGAGAAAAATAAGACTGCAAATAAAATAAGATACAGAATGGAGCTACAATGAAATTCAAAGCAATGTTTCAGCCGATAGAAATTGGTAATATGACAGTGAAAAACAGATTTGTGGTGCCGCCGATGGGCAACAACTTTGCAAATACCGACGGCACGATGAGTGAACAGTCTGCAGCCTATTATGCAGAACGCGCAAAAGGAGGCTTTGGCCTGATCACGATCGAGGCAACCGTTGTCCATCCGGATGCGAAGGGCGGACCGAGAAAGCCATGTCTCTACGATGACAGCATGATCGAAAGCTTTCAAAAGGTGATCGAAGCCTGCCACAGGGAGGGGGCGAAGGTTTCCATCCAGCTTCAGAATGCAGGGCCGGAGGGAAATGCGAAGAATGCAGGGGCGCCGATCAAGGCGGCATCATCCATCTGCACACAGTGTGGAAGAGATATCCCGCAGACACTGACAACAGAGGAAATCTATCACCTGGTCGATGGCTATGCAGATGCTGCGGAGCGAGCCTGGAAGGCCGGCGCGGATGCCGTGGAAGTTCACATGGCGCATGGGTATCTGGTGAATTCATTCCTTTCTCCACGGACCAATAAGCGTGTAGATGAGTTTGGAGGATGCTTTGAGAACAGGATGCGTTTTCCGCGGCTGATCATCGAAAAGATCCGGGAACGGGTCGGAGACAGGATTGCGGTCCTGGCCCGTATCAACAGCTCTGACGAGATTTTAGGCGGAAATGACGTACATGACAGTGCCGCGATCGCAGCCTGCCTGGAGGATTACGGTGTTGATGCGCTTCATGTATCCCGGTCAGTACATATCCGTGATGAATATATGTGGGCACCGACTGCGGTCCATGGAGGCTTTTCTGCGGACCTTGTCACAGAGATCAAGCGTGCTGTGACGATTCCGGTCATCACGGTAGGCCGTTTTACGGAACCGCAGTACGCTGAACTTCTGGTGCGGGAGGGCCGGACTGATCTGGTTGCCTTTGGACGTCAGAGCCTGGCAGATCCGGAGATGCCGAAAAAAGCTCTGGAAGGACGGCTGGAGGACATGATCCCATGCATTGCGTGTCTTCAGGGCTGTGTCCCAAGCATGTATCAGGGAAAACCGCTGTGCTGTCTGACAAACCCGTTCCTCGGCCATGAGAGCGAGCAGTGGAAAACGGCAGAAACATCAAAGAAGGTGATGGTGATCGGCGGCGGTGTTGGCGGTCTGTGCGCTGCTTTTGTGGCAGCAGAACGTGGTCACAGCGTTACGCTTTTTGAAGCAGGGCATGTGCTCGGAGGGAACATGCGCCTGGCTGCTTTTCCACCTGGAAAGGGAGATATTACCAATATGGTACGCGCATACATTCACCGCTGTGAAAAGGATGGTGTCAGGATCATTCTGGATCAGGAGGTTACCCTGGAGCTGATCCGCAAAGAAAATCCGGACGCCGTGATCGTTGCTACTGGCGCAAAGCCACTGGTTCTGCCAATTGAAGGAATTGACCAGTCGGAAATCCTCTCGGGTTCCGCTGTGCTGGATGGAACGTGCGCGCCGGGGAAAAAGGTCCTTGTTGTCGGCGGAGGAATGGTCGGCTGTGAGATCGCGGCACTCCTCGGAGAACAGGAGCATGAGGTCGATGTGATCGAGCTGCGCGGGGAAATCGGAGCAGATGTGATCAGGGAACATAAAATCTATCTGATGAAGGATTTTGAGCAATACCGGATCGGCCAGATCACAGGAGCGAAGGTGTGCCGTTTTTATAAGGATGGTGTGGAATATGAAGGTGCAGACGGTGCCAGACATGAAGCACGCGGCTATGACAGCGTTGTGCTGGCTATGGGCTATCGGAGCTGCAATCCGTTTGCCGGTCAGATCGAAAAGCTTGGAAAAGAAGTATATGTGATCGGAGATGCACATCAGGCAAGACGTGCCCTTGAGGCAACTTCTGAGGCATATCAGGCAGTGATCCGTCTTTAGCAGATCAGTTCGATTTGCAAGTTCACACTGAGAATCACAACTTAAAAACTGTAATATATACAACTATTTACTTGATATTCAAAAAAACCTGTGCTATAATGAGCCTCAAGTTAAGAAAATACAGTGATACGAAATAAAAGAAAGAGTATTCGTATTTTGAAGAGAACCTGAGGAGGACATGATTATGAAAAAGAATATGGCACTGGTTATGGCATCTATGATGGCAGCATTATCCCTCACAGCCTGCGGCGGTTCCGGCGCAGCATCTACTGCTGCGGCTGACACCAAGACTGCAGATACCACTGCGGCCGGCAGCGCAGACACCAAAGCAGCACCGGCAGACAAGATCGGTCTGGCAGGCAGCGGCAAGGAACTCATTTTCACCACTGGAGGCGACCAGGGTACCTACTACGGCTTCGGAAGTGTCATTGCCGGTCAGATCAGCGACCTGACTGACACAACCGTGACTGCCATCGTGGGAAAGGGCTCGAAAGGAAACATTGAGGCAATGGATGCCGGCGATGCGCAGCTCGGTTTTGTACAGTCCGATGTTATGGCATACGCGTATAACGGCACAAACCTTTTCGAGGGCGCCAAGATCGACGGTTTTTCCACTGTGGCAGCGCTTTACATGGAGCAGGTACAGATCGTAACCCTGGATCCGGACATCAAGACCGTGGCTGACTTAAAGGGCAAGACCGTATCCGTTGGCGATTCCGGTTCCGGTGTTTACTTCAACGCTCTGGACTGCCTGGGTGCATACGATTTAACCATTGACGATATCAAACCTACCTACCAGTCCTTCGGTGACAGCGTAGAGGCGATGCAGGACGGAAAGATTGACGCAGCTTTCATTGTGGCAGGTGCACCGACCACTGCAGTGACCTCCCTGGCAGCAACCAGAGACGTATATCTGGTAGAGCTGGATGATGAGCACATTGCAAAGCTCCAGGAAACCTCTCCCTATTACACAAAGAATGTCATCTCAAAGGATGCATACGGACTCGACAAAGACGCTACGACCGTTGCAGTCGGTGCAGTTATCATCGCGCAGGATGATGTAGATGAAAATGATATTTACAATGTGGTAGCAGGCATCTACGACAGCATCGACACCCTGGGACATGACAAGAAAAATGAGCTGGATCTTGACTTTGCAGCTTCCGTAACCGCAGTTCCGTACCACGCAGGCGCAGCGAAATATTTTGCTGAAAAAGGTCTGACCGTACCGACCAAATAAGGACGAACGTGCAGCAGGAAGCTGTGAATAGCATGCAGCAGAACAGCAAACAGGGTGTTTCCGGAAAGGTACGCCTGAAATGGAATAGGAAGGGGATTTGATTTATGAGCTTTCTGAACAAACACAAAACAGAAGCCGCAGTGAACACGGCACCGGCAGCCGACGGCTTAACCGGAACCGCAGAAGATGTCGATGCGGTGATGAAAAAATATGACAGGGAATCCAATGTCCGTGTATGGGAGGGAAAGCCGAAGAACGTGATCCGTTTCCTGATGGCAGCATTTTCCCTGTTCTGCATCTATCTGACCCTGGTAGACAAGAGTCTTCCGGAGGTGCGCTTAAGCTTATTTCTGGCCATGATCATCGTCATCGGTTTTTTAAACTATCCGATCAAAAAAGGCCATGTCCGTGTGAACCACATTCCGTGGTATGATGTGGCGCTGATGGTGGCAGGCGCAGGCCCGTTCCTGTACTTTGCAGCCAATGCCCAGAAGATTCTGCTGACCAGCTACAGCGTCATTTCCAAAGACCCGTTTATGCTTGCGCTGGCAATTGTGGCTATTCTGGTTTTGGTGGAGCTTTGCCGTCGCTGTGTCGGTCTTCCGATCCTTTTTGTGGTAGGCGCGCTGCTCATTTACACCTTTGCAAATGTCCGTTTTGGCAAGGTCGTTTATGATCTGTTCTACACCACCAACGGTGTGATGAACACCCCGATCAACGTGTGTCAGAAGTACATTGTGGTATTCATCATTTTCGGCGCGTTCCTGGAGAGAACCAGTATCTCGGCGTTCTTCATTGATCTGGCAAACTGTGTGGCAGGTTCTTCCTGCGGCGGTCCGGCTAAGGTAGCGGTCATCTCCTCTGCGCTGTGCGGTATGGTTTCCGGTTCTTCTGTAGGAAACACCGTGACCACCGGCTCCGTGACCATCCCGATGATGATCCGGACCGGTTATAAACCGGAGTTTGCAGGCGCTGTTGAGGCAGCAGCCTCCACCGGCGGACAGATCATGCCGCCGATCATGGGCGCAGCAGCATTCCTGATGGCAGAGTATACCGGCGTTCCGTATTCCCGCATTGCAGTACTGGCAATCCTTCCTGCAATCCTGTACTTCGCGGGTATTTACATTGCCGTACACTTAGAAGCAAAGAAGCTGGGCTTACAGGGTCTTGATAAAGACAGCCTTCCGAAATTCAGCTATTTAGTAAAGAAACTTTATCTGCTGACTCCACTGGTAGTCCTGGTGGTCCTGGTATCTAACGGTACCCGCACCATGCAGAGCTCCGCAGCTATCGCAATCCTGGTTACCATCCTGGTTGGCCTGTTCAATGCCGATAACCGTATCACTCCGGGTAAGATCATTGACGCCCTGGAAGCAGGCGGTAAGGGAACCATTACCGTTGCCTCCGCATGTACCATGGCCGGTATCGTGGCAGGCTGCATTACCTCTACCGGCCTTGCATCCAAGCTCCTGCGCGCTATCGTATCTGCGTCAGGTGGTGTCATGATTATCGCGTTACTGCTTACCATGGTCTGCTGCATCGTGCTTGGCATGGGTGTTCCGACCACCGCAACCTACTGCATCATGGCAGCAACCTGTGCTCCAATCCTTATGAGCCCGGAAATCGGCGTTGAGATGCTGGCAGCACACTTCTTCGTATTCTACTTCGGTATCGTGGCAGATATTACCCCGCCGGTTGCATTGGCCGCCTACGCAGGCGCCGCCATCGCAAAGGCCGGACCGATGAAGACCGCATTCAATGCAAGCCGTCTTGCCATCGCAGCATTTATCGTACCGTACATCATCGCCATGAACCCGGCAATGCTGTTCATCAACACCACCATCCCGGAGGTTGTTATGATCACCATTACCAGCATCATCGGTATCTTTGGTGTGGCAGCCGGCTTAAGCGGTTTCGTATTCCGCAACATGAAGTGGTGGGAGAGAATCCTCTGCATCGTTGGAGGACTTACCCTTTTAGTACCGGGCAGCCTGACTGACCTCATCGGACTGGTGCTTGTAGGCGCTGTATGCGTACTGGGGTATCAGGCAGCGAAGAAAGAAAAAGAAATGCTGGCCGCATAAATCCATAAAAATAAAAACTCCTTTTTTGCGCATACTAAGTTCAGAAGGAATGCGCAGGAAAGGAGTTTTTTTATGCAGGTGGGAAAGGCAAGTCTTAAGTTTGAACATCCGGCGTTTGTGGCGTCCTGGGCTTCGGTCGCGGGAAAGAAGGAAGGCCAGGGACCGCTGGCAGACGAAATTGATGTAAAAGAGCAGGATGAGACGTTTGGAATGGAAAACTGGGAACAGGCAGAGAGTGCCATGCAGAAGCAGGCGGCAGATCTGGCTCTGGAGAAGGGGAATATCCACCGGAGGGAGGTGCGTTACCTCTTTGCAGGGGATCTTCTGGGACAGCTGATCGCCACTTCCTTCGGTACGGTAGATCTGGAAATTCCGCTGTTCGGCCTTTACGGAGCCTGCTCTACCATGGGAGAGGCGCTGGGACTGGGGGCCATGTGCGTAAATGCCGGATATGCGGACCGGGTGCTGACCCTGGCTTCCAGCCATTACGCAACGGCAGAGAAGCAGTTCCGTTTTCCGCTTGGATACGGGAACCAGAGGGCACAGAGCGCCACCTGGACCGTGACCGGGTGCGGGGCGGTGGTGCTGGAGCGTGGAAGTGAAATGAAACGAGAAGTGGCTGTCACTGGTATCACCACCGGAAAGCTGGTGGATATGGGAACCAAAGATTCCATGAATATGGGCGCCGCCATGGCCCCGGCGGCCTGGAACACCATACGGCAGAATTTTGAGGACTTTGGCGTGGATGCCTCTTACTATGACCGCATCATCACCGGAGATCTGGGTGCAGTGGGACAGAAAGCCCTTTTGGATTTTATGAAAAGCAGCGGGTATGACATTACCGGAAAGCACATGGACTGTGGACTGGAAATTTACGACCGCGGTGAGCAGGATGTCCACTCCGGAGGAAGCGGATGCGGCTGCTCTGCAGTAACGCTGTGTGCCCGTATTTTGCCGAAGCTGATGCGTGGTGAGTGGAGCCGGGTGTTGTTTGTGCCCACCGGCGCACTACTGTCTACTGTCAGCTACAACGAAGGTCAGAGCATCCCGGGAATCGCCCATGCGGTGATACTGGAACGGATGGAGGTGTGAAAGAAATGGATAGTAGTATGAATGAAATAATTATGGAACTGGTCCGGGCATTTCTTGTGGGCGGCATCATTTGTGCCCTGGTACAGGTTCTGTTGGACCGCACAAAAATGATGCCGGGCCGGGTCATGGTAACACTGGTTGTGACCGGCAATATCTTAGGCTGGCTTGGGCTTTATGAACCTTTTCTGAAATGGGCCGGAGCCGGAGCCGGGGTGCCGCTCCTCGGCTTTGGCAATACTCTGTGGAAAGGAGTAGCAAAAGCCGTGGGAGAGGAAGGCATCGTTGGGATCTTCAAAGGTGGCCTGACAGCCGCCTCTGCAGGGATCGCCGCGGCGCTGGTGTTCGGGTATCTGGGGGCGCTGGTGTTTCAGCCGAAGATGAAGGAATAAAAAGAGGCTGTCGCAAAATTTTGCGACAGCCTCTTTTATATAATACAGAAAATCAGTCCACAATCACACCGCCCTGATCTGCGCTTCTCGCGTGCAGCGCATACCGCTTCAGATATCCGTCCACCTGCTTTGGCTCATAGCGGAAAGCAGCTTTTCTGCGGGCAAGTTCTTCATCGGATACATGAAGCTCCAATTTTTTGTTCGGGATGTCGATCTCAATTTCATCGCCATCCTCAATAAGGGCAATGGGACCGCCGGCTGCGGCTTCCGGGGAAATGTGGCCCACGAAGCAGCCGTTATTGGTACCGGAGAAGCGTCCGTCGGTGATAAGGGCAGTACACTTGTTTAAGCCCTGGCCATAGAGCAGCTTCATTGGTTTGAACATTTCCGGCATGCCCGGAGCACCTTTCGGTCCCTCGTAGCGGACAACGACTACATGGCCTGGCTTGATGAGCTGTCTGGCAATGGCATCGCTGACGGCGTCCTCGCTGTCAAAGCAGATGGCTTTGCCGGTGAAGTGGCGTACTTCCTCCGCAACAGCAGCAGGTTTTGCCACAGCGGTGTCCGGAGCCAGGTTGCCGTGCATGATGGCAAGTCCTGCCAGGGTGGAGAATGGCTTCTCCAGGGAGGTGATGACCTCCGGATTCTTCGGGTAGAGACTGCGGCAGGCTACAGCGTTTTCACCGATGGTCTTGCCGGTCACGGTCATGCAGTCATTATACAGAAGCGGCTTCATCTGACGCTGAACCTCCGGGATGCCGCCTGCTTTATAGAAATCCTCGGCGTCGAATTCCTTGGAAGCCGGATTGATGCGGCAGATGAGTGGGATATTGTTTCCGTATTCCTCAAACCATCCCATGACAGTCTTGGAATCCAGTCCAATCTCATGGGCAATGGCGAGGGTGTGGATAACACAGTTGGTGGAACCTCCAGTTGCCATAAGGACCATGATGGCATTGCGAATGGCCTCCGGAGTCAGGATATCCCGGGAGGTGATGCCGTTCAATACCATGTGGACTGCCGTCTCGCCGGAGAGAAGTGCTGCACGGATCCGGTCATTGTAAACGGCCGGGATAGCAGCGGAGCCAGGCAGGCTTAGGCCAAGAGCCTCTGCCATGCAGCACATGGAGTTGGCGGTTGCCATATGCTGGCAGGAGCCAACGGTCGGGCAGCAGAGCTCGGTGATATCCTCCAGAACATCGTGGTCAATCTTGCCAACCTGATACATACCGTAGGCCTCCTCGATGGAGGTGGAGTCCGATTTGCGCTTGCCGCCGAAGGCCTGACCGCCCAGCATACAGCCGCCGGCCAGGAAGATACAAGGAATATCCAGCCTTGCAGCTGCCATCAGCATGCCAGGAACGGTTTTGTCGCAGGAACCGATGAGCACGAGGCCGTCCAGCCGGTGTGCCCGTGCCATGGTCTCAATGCTGTCTGCCACAAGCTCGCGGGATGGCAGAGAGTAGCGGGCACCGCTGTGGGTGGTGCAGACACCGTCGCACACGGCAATACAGCCGAACTCTACCGGCGTGCCGCCTGCGCGGTAAACACCGTATTTCACCTGTTCGGCCAGTTCCTTCAAATGGCGGTGTCCGGGAACAATGTCCGTGAAGGAATTGCAGACACCGATGATGGGACGGGACATGTCATCGTTGGAGAAGCCGTTTGCCTTGTAAAGGGTGCGGCAGGAGATGAGACTGTCCGGGAGAAATGTACCGGATTCAAATTTCTTTTGCATATGAATACCTCCTGATAATTATTTATTCAGATTAAGCTAATCCCGTCCGGGGCCGTTCGATACAGCCGAAGACGGTCGGATGCTGGCGCCTCCCGGACCAAGACCTGGAACTACGCCTGGCCCGTTGGAACTGTCAGAATCATCTTCATCCGGCCCCAGGTAAGACGGATCAATGGTCACACTGGTGTGTCCGGGGCAGTGACCGGTTGGCATTGCGTATTTGGAATCATCGGTCTCGCCTTCCTCTCCGGCAGGTAGGGCAATGCGTACCCTGGAGGTCTTCGGACAGTTAGTACCAGGAAGAAGTCCGGTGACGCTGCATACGGTAGTGAGCACATGGGTGTTGCACATTTCTGTCGGGACAGTTCCTTTCGCAAAGTATTCCGTATAGACTGCATTTCCGCGCGGATCGTGGGAGCAGACACCCGGAATGGCAAGCTTACCGGATTTGCGGCAGATCTCTGCGGTTTCCACGCTGTCCGGAACGGTGAAGCCGGGATCACTTAAGCCCTCGTGAACGCGGGTCATGATCTTGCGCCAGATATCCTTGTGGAAGGATGTGCCGCCGTTCTGGCCGCTGAGCTTCTGGTTTTCATCGCAGCCGCCCCATACGCCGGCGGTGTAATAAGGGGTGTAGCCGATAAACCAGATATCGTTATTGTTGCTGGTGGTACCGCTCTTGCCGGCTGCAGACATATTTGGAAGTGCTGCACGGGTGCTGGTAGAGCTGACACTGACACCGGAGCTTGCAAAAATACGGTTGGCCTGCATGGAATCTTCCATGGCATCGGTCAGAAGGAATGCGGTGGAATCCTTCAGGACCCGGTGGTTTTCCGGTTCATTGTCAATAAGCAGCTTTCCATCGTGGTCGAGGATTTTGGTAAAGAATACCGGTTTGGTGTAAAGGCCGCCGTTGGCAATGGAAGCGAAGGCCGCGGTCAGCTCCAGGTTGGTCACACCTTTTGTGATGCCGCCCAGCGCGGTAGCCGCGTTCATGTCGGTATCGGTCAGGGTGGTGATGCCGAAGTTTTTGGCGTATTCCACACCCAGCTGAGGGCTTACGGTTTCCATCATGGTGCGAACTGCAACGATGTTCATGGAGTAGATAATACCATCGCGGATACTGGAGTAGCCGAGATAACCCTGCTTGTACCAGTTTTTGAACGTTTTTCTCCCGACGGTGAACGGCGCGTCATAGTAGACGCTCCCCAGGGTGGCACCGCAGGTATCGAGCGCCGGGGCAAATGCCGTGATGACCTTGAAGGTGGAACCAGGCTGTCTGGTGGTATCGGTCGCACGGTTTAAGGTCAGACTTGCTGTCTTGGTGCCGCGGCCGCCGCTTATGGCCTTGACCTGTCCGGTCTTCTGGTCCATGATGACGAAAGATACCTGTGGCTGCAGCACCTTGCTGGAGCGTTCGCCGATGATGGTGTCGCCCTGCTGCAGAATGGCTGCCTTATAGGCCTCAATGTCTGTATCTGCCTCCGCTTCACTGTTGTAAAGACCCTCCCAGCCTGCGTTCAGAGTGGAGGCGTGCCAGGATTTTAAGTTCTTTTCAGAGAAATGCTCGGTAGTGCCGTCTGCGTGAGTCACGGAAAGACGGTATTCCAGGCTGTAGCGGGCAGCGGAATAGTTGGAAGGATCATTGACCTCTTCATCTACAATGGCCTGAAGAGCCGGATCCTGGGTGGTGTAAATCTGAAGCCCTCCGCTGTAGAGCAGGTTATGAGCCTGGGTTTCCGTGTAGCCAAGCTTTTCCATCAGTGTATCTTTTACCTGCTGGGTCAGCTCATCGGTGAAGTAGCTGTACGGAGTAGAGTTCTCTTTGGAGACATTATCCACCATCTGGATACGGTCATAGACGTCATCGGCCAATGCCTCTTCCTGTTGATCTTTGCTGATATAGCCCTGTTCAAACATATACTGCAGGATGACCTTGCGCTTTTCCGCGTTGGCTTCCTGACCGCTGATCGGGTTTAAACGGGATGGGTTCTGGGTGATGCCTGCAATGACTGCACACTCAGAGAGCGTCAGGTCAGAAACATCCTTATTAAAGTAGCGGCGGGCTGCGACTTTGACACCCAGGGCGTTATTGCCTAAATTGATGGTGTTTAAGTAGTTGGTTAAGATCAGCTTGCGGTCCATGGATTTGGTGAGCTGCAGGGCAAGGTACTGCTCCTGCAGCTTTCTCTCTAATTTGGCTCCAAAGCTTGTCTCCATTCCGCCGTTGAACATGTTGTTCTTGATGAGCTGCTGGGTGATGGTGCTTCCGCCTCCGCGGTTTTCACCGGTCAGTACGCCGACTGCTGCACGGGAAATAGAGCGTAGATCGATGCCGTTGTGGGTCCAGAAGCGGGAGTCCTCTATGGCAACGAATGCGTTGATCAGGTCCCTGGGAAGCTCGTCGAAGGTTGCTTCTTCCCGGTTTGAGCCTGCTGTTACCAGGGTGTCGGTTAAGTTGCCTGTGCTGTCATATACCGTTGTGGCATAGCCGATGGGGACGATGCTGTCCACATTGAGCTCCGGGGCATTGTCGATGATACCCATGATAATACCGATGCCGATGCTGGATATGACCAGAACGCAGAACAGACAGAGCACGCAGCAGGTTTTTATAAAGGTAAGAAAAATCCGGGAGCGGTATTTGTCGCTTCGGGAGTTTGCGGCCTGCAGACGCTTTTCTGTCGCATCTTTTCCATAATTCATATGGGAATCCTCCTTTGTTGTGGGAATTCTTCGTATAAAAATCCAATTTACGTGATTTGAGTCACCTGCTTGTTTTGCCGTTTGCCGTAACCGTGCAGGCACGTTTCCGGCTTTCTGGTGCTCGTTACATTATATCAAAATGCCCCTTACAATGCAACCATAGCGCTGTTTGTGGCATTCGATGCACCCAGGTCCGAGAAATACATGAACCGTAATATTTCTTGCCAGAACCGTTTTTTATTGGTAAGATAAAGAACGAAACCAACGAATAAGTCAATTTGTGTTATATAGGAAGTATACCCATGATGGAACGATATAAAATCCTTTTTGATGGCGGAGAGGGCGAACTGACCGAGAAAAAGTCCCGTTTCATTGCCACCACAAGACCGGTGGAGAGCGAGGAAGAGGCAGTTGCCTTTATTGATGAAATGAAAAAGAAATACTGGGATGCCAGACATAACTGTTCTGCTTATGTGATCGGCGAGCGGGGACAGGTGCAGCGCTGCAGTGATGACGGAGAACCGGCACAGACTGCAGGCCGTCCAATGCTGGATGTGCTTCTTGGCGCGGAAGTGAAGAATATCTGCGTCGTGGTGACACGTTACTTTGGCGGAACTCTTCTTGGCACCGGAGGCCTGGTCCGCGCCTATTCCGGCGCAGTCCAGGAGGCGCTGAAAAACAGCGTCATTGTGGAGAAATGTCCGGGTGCAGAGCTGAAGATCCATACGGATTACAACGGTATCGGCAAGATCCAGTACATCACCGCCCAGATGGAGATCCCGGTCCTGGAAACCCAGTATACCGATGCGGTGGATGTGGTCTGCATGGTGCCGCTGGAAAAAGAGGGCTCCCTGGTGGCCCAGATTACCGAGAAGACTGGCGGAAAAGCAGTTATGACACGGGAAAAAGAGTGCTATTATGGCTTTGCGGATGGCGAGCTGGTGCTGTTTTAAATTTTAAACAGAAAAATGCAATGCAATGTGGAAAAAACGCTTGCAATCCGTTGAACAGAATGCTATATTTATAAATTGTGATAAGTGACGTGAACTAAGGACCTGGCAACAAGTCCTTAGTTTTTTTGTAAAGCTGATGCAAATGTGCATTGCACATTTGCGCCAAAAGAAAGAGGAAGATTACGATTATGAAAATGAAGAGAGAAGACATCCGTAACATCGCGATCATTGCCCACGTTGACCACGGTAAAACGACCCTGGTGGATGAGCTGTTAAAGCAGAGCGGTGTATTCCGTGCGAATCAGGAAGTGGAAGAACGTGTCATGGACTCCAATGATATCGAGCGTGAGCGCGGAATCACCATCCTTTCCAAGAATACCGCTGTTTTTTATAAAGATAAGAAGATCAATATCATCGACACCCCAGGACATGCAGATTTTGGTGGCGAGGTTGAGCGAGTTCTGAAGATGGTAAACGGCGTTATCCTGGTCGTAGACGCTTACGAGGGTCCGATGCCGCAGACAAAATTCGTTCTCCAGAAGGCTCTGGAACTGGATCTGTCCGTTATCGTCTGCATCAACAAGATCGACCGTCCGGAGGCAAGACCGACTGAGGTGATCGACGAAGTCTTAGAGCTGTTCATGGATCTGGACGCTTCTGATGAGCAATTAGACTGCCCGTTTGTATTTGCATCTGCCCGCTCCGGCTTCGCAAAGAAAGAGCTGGATGATCCGGAAGTTGATATGAGCCCGCTGTTTGAGACCATCGTAAATTATATCCCGGCTCCGGAAGGAGACCCGGATGCAGAGACCCAGATGCTCATCAGTACCATCGATTACAATGAGTTTGTTGGCCGTATCGGTGTCGGCAAGATTGACAACGGCAGTCTCAAGGTAAACCAGGACTGCGTCATTGTAAACCATCATGATCCGGATAAGATGCGCAGAGTCAAGATCGGTAAGCTGTACCAGTTTGACGGCTTAAAACGTGTTGAGGTCCAGGAAGCAACCATCGGTGATATCGTTGCGGTATCCGGCATTGCAGATCTGCATATCGGTGATACCATCTGTTCCCCGGAAAACCCGGAATCCATTCCGTTCCAGAAGATTTCCGAGCCGACTATCTCCATGAACTTCATGGTCAATGACAGCCCGTTAGCAGGACAGGAAGGTAAGTTCGTTACCTCACGTCACATCAGAGAGCGTCTGTTCCGCGAGCTGAACACCGATGTCAGCCTGCGGGTAGAGGAAACCGAGTCTCCGGACTGCTTCAAGGTTTCCGGCCGTGGTGAGCTGCATCTGTCTGTCCTCATTGAGAACATGCGTCGTGAGGGCTTTGAGTTTGCAGTCAGCAAGGCTGAGGTTCTTTACAAATACAACGAGCGCAATCAGAAGTTAGAGCCGATGGAGCTGGCTTACGTGGACGTTCCGGAGGAGTTTACCGGTGCAGTTATCCAGAAGCTGACCGCCAGAAAGGGTGAGCTGCAGGGCATGAGCCCGGCAAACGGCGGTTATACCCGTCTGGAGTTCTCCATCCCGTCCAGAGGTCTGATCGGCTACCGCGGTGAGTTCATGACCGATACCAAGGGTAATGGTATCATCAATACCATTTTCGATGGCTACGGTCCGTACAAGGGAGACTTAAGCTACCGCAAGACCGGTTCCCTGATCGCTTACGAGAGCGGTGAGACCATCACCTATGGTCTGTTCAACGCACAGGAGCGCGGCATCCTCTTTGTAGGACCGGGCGAGAAGGTTTACTCCGGTATGGTCATTGGCCAGAACCCGAAGACTGAGGATATCGAGGTCAATGTCTGCAAGACCAAGAAGCTGACCAACACCCGTTCCTCCAGTGCCGATGAGGCATTAAAGCTGGTTCCGAAGAAGATCATGAGCCTGGAGCAGTGCCTGGAGTTCATCGATACCGATGAGCTGCTTGAGGTAACTCCGGAGAACCTGCGTATCCGCAAGAAGATCCTGGACCCGACTATGCGTAAGAGAGCATCCTTCAAAAAATAAATACTGCCGGATTTCCTAAAATCTGATACGAATGTTTCCGGTTAAGCTGTTTTTTCGCCGCACAGCCTCTTCTCTTTTCAGAGAAGTCGGCTGTGCGGCATTTTTGCTGTGCGCGTTTTGCCGCCATTTGTCGAGCGAATCACTGAATAAATTTTCTCATTTTCCCATAAATATGATAATAGCTGAAAGCTAAATGAAATGGGAAGAGGAGAGAAAATACTATGTCAGAAAAAGTGATTGAAAACAATAAAGTCAGTGTGATCGGGGAAATCATTTCCGGATTTACCTTCAGTCATGAAGTGTTCGGAGAAGGCTTTTATCTGGTGAATGTGGCGGTGAACCGTCTGAGTGAGCAGGCTGACATCATTCCACTGATGATTTCCGAGCGGCTTTTAGATGTAAAGGAAGATTACATTGGCTGCACGGTGGAGGCCATTGGCCAGTTCCGTTCCTATAACCGCCATGAGGGCATCAAAAACCGTCTGGTGCTGTCTGTGTTTGTCCGCGAGATTCATTTCATGGAGAAGTTTACGGATTACACTAAGACAAATCAGATCTTTCTGGATGGTTATATCTGTAAAGCGCCGGTGTACCGGAAAACGCCGCTTGGCCGTGAAATCGCGGATCTTTTGCTGGCTGTAAACCGTCCTTACGGCAAATCTGATTATATTCCGTGTATTGCCTGGGGCAGAAATGCCCGGTTTGCATCTGGCTTTGAGGTTGGAACCCGGGTGAGGGTCTGGGGCCGTGTCCAGAGCCGGGAATACACAAAAAAGCTCAGTGAGACAGAGTGTGAGAAGCGTGTGGCCTATGAAGTTTCCATCAGCAAGCTGGAGGAGGGGGAACCGGAAAACGAAACTGCGTAACAGATTTACTTGCAAACGGCGTGGGAATGTGGTAGGATAAGGACGCTTGTATCAGAGAGATCGATGATTCTGACGGAGCAGTCTGTGTGAACAGGAAGTTCCCGAATGCTAAGAAAAACAGAGGTGCAAAAGCGATGAGTACAGGAAGACTAGAGGTCATCTGCGGCGAAGACAGCTCAGGAAAGACAGCGATGGCCCTTGGCAGGGCGCTTCAGGCGCTCACAGAGCAGAAAACCGTGATCGTGATCCAGTTTTTGAAAGGCAGTGAAAAAACTGGAAATCTGGAAGTGCTAAAGCGAATGGAGCCGGAACTCAAAGTATTCCGGTTTGAAAAGTCAGACCGTTATTTTGCGGAGCTGAGTGACGCGGAAAAGAAAGACGAAGAGATCAATATCCGCAATGGTTTAAACTATGCGAAGAAGGTACTGACCACAGAAGAATGCGATCTTCTGGTGCTTGATGAGGCCCTTGGCCTGGTGGACCAGAATATTGTGACGGAAGAAGAGATGGCGGGTATCTTAAGCTGCCGTGACCAGGTTCAGGTCATTGTGACCGGCAAGGTACTGCCGGAAGGTCTCAGCCGAATTGCAGATAAAGTTGAGAAAGTGGATTGCTGCAAATAAGATGCAGTAAACTTGACAATTAAATAGGTTGATGCTAGTATTATACATAAACAGGCAAGTAGAGGTTGCGCGAAGCATGAGTAAAGGATCTGATGCACCAGAAGCAGAAGAAGATTCCTGAAAGGGTGGGCGCCGAAGATACAGGACGGACTGGACGTCGTTTATCTGGGGACAGGGTGAACAATCCTGTAACTGTCATCCGAACGGATGGAGAGCTACTTAAAGCAGAAAGCACATAGCGACTTTAAGGGGCTGACCGAAATTTGTCAGTCCCTTTTTTACGCCGTTACAAACACATAAGGAGGAAAAAATCATGGCTATTTTTGAGGGCGCAGGCGTTGCACTGGTAACCCCGTTTACAGAATCTGGAGAGGTAAATTATGAGAAACTTGAGGCACTGTTGGAGGAGCAGATCGCAGGTGGTACCGACGCGATCATTGCATGCGGCACTACCGGTGAGTCTGCTACCATGAGCCATGAGGAGCATCTGGATGTCATCCGTTTCACCTGCAAGGTAGTAAACAAGCGTGTCCCGGTGATCGCAGGTACCGGTTCTAACTGCACAAGAGAAGCCATCCATCTCTCAAAAGAGGCTGAAAAGGTCGGAGCAGACGGATTGCTGCTGGTAACTCCGTACTACAACAAGGCAACCCAGAATGGCCTGATCGCACATTATACCGCTATCGCAGAGTCGGTAGGTATTCCGTGTCTGTTATACCATGTTCCGACCCGTACCGGTCTCACCATGAAGCCGGAAACCATCGTAAAGCTCTGCCGTGAGGTTCCGAACATTGTCGGTGTAAAGGAGGCAAGCGGCAACTTCTCCGCAATCGCTGAGATCATGCATCTGGCAAACGGCTGCGTAGACCTCTACTCCGGCAACGATGACCAGATCGTTCCGCTGCTGGCTATGGGCGGAAAGGGCGTTATTTCCGTTCTGTCCAACGTAGCACCGAGACAGACTCACGAGATCTGTGAGAATTTCTTCAAGGGCGATATCCAGAAGAGCTGTCAGATGCAGCTGGACGCTATCCCGTTAATCAATGCTCTGTTCTGCGAGGTTAACCCGATTCCGGTAAAAGCAGCGCTGAACATGATGGGAAGGGAAGCAGGCCCGCTCAGACTTCCGCTGACTGAGATGGAGCCGCAGAATCAGGAACGCCTGAAAAAAGCAATGCAGGAGTATGGAATTCTGTAAAGAATAAGAATTGCACGGGAGGAATGATTCAAATGGTTAAAATGATTATGCATGGCTGCAATGGCGCCATGGGACGCACCATCACCGGCCTGGCCAAAGAGATGGACGGTATTGAGATTGTAGCGGGAATTGATGTAAATCCGGTTGTATTAAGTGACTATCCGGTATTTGCCTCTTTAGAGGAATGCAATATAGAGGCAGATGTGATCGTAGATTTTGCATCCGCAAAGGCAGTGGATCATCTGTTAGACTATTGCGGCGCACATAAGATGCCGTTAGTACTGTGCACCACCGGACTTTCTCCGGAGCAGATTGAGAAAGTGAAGGAAACCAGTAAAAAGACCGCAATTCTGCGTTCTGCCAATATGTCCCTGGGTATCAACACCCTCATGAAGCTGGTGCAGGACGCTGCAAAGGTTTTGGCAAATGCCGGCTTTGACATCGAGATTGTGGAGAAACATCACAACAAGAAGCTGGATGCGCCGAGCGGCACTGCACTGGCCCTGGCTGATTCTATCAACGAGGCTATGGATGAACGCTATCATTACAAATATGACAGAAGCACAGAGCGTGTACGCCGTGATGAGAACGAAATCGGCATTTCTGCCGTGCGCGGCGGCACCATTGTGGGTGACCACGATGTGATCTTTGCAGGAACCGATGAGGTGATCACCTTCAGTCATACCGCTTACTCCAAGGCAATCTTCGGAAAAGGAGCACTGCAGGCAGCGCTGTTTCTGGCAGGAAAAGAGCCTGGAATGTATGATATGCAGGATGTGATCGGCTGAGCAGCCGGCAAAAAGGCAAGTATGCCGTGGAGCAACAAACAGAAAGACACCGCCTTAGGCTAAGCGTAAGGCGGTGTCCTTCGCTTTTTCATAGGAGGAATTTTGATCAGAAAATGGAATCGAGCGTGCAGCCGTTGGAGAAAAATATGCATTCGGCGTTTGGCGCGGAAGTATCAGCGGGTGCGGAAAATCCGGCGTTTCCGGACATGTCTGGCAGTAATGCTTTGTTTGGAGCTTCTAACTGGCGCAGGAATGTTCTGGAACAGGAATCGGCCGGAATTAAACCTGATGCGCCGGGAAGAGTTCTGTGAGGTGGAGCTGATCCCAAAGACTGTCGCGGACAGACAGGATGTTGCCGATGCCGGGAAAACCGGAGAATCCGGCGCTGCAGGTAAGGATGAGGCTGCAAAAAACCAGGATATTTATGGTATCCGGATGGATTGGAAAGCCCTGGAGGTTCAGTTTTATCACCGGAAGGATGTAATACAGAAGCCATGAGACCGCATCAGGCTTTTTGCCTGTGCACAAAATACAGAATAAAAAAATGTATTGCAATTCAAATGCCCATGTATTATAATTTCTTCTGAAATTAACTTCTTTTATTTATAACACTTATAAATGCACAGAGAGGAATACAAAAGCCGATGGAAGAAAAACGCTTGCTGAATCCAGATGAGCTGCACGAGGAGTGTGGTGTATTCGGAATGTACGATTTTGACGGCAATGATGTGGCATCCGAGATTTATTATGGACTGTTTGCATTGCAGCACCGGGGGCAGGAAAGCTGCGGAATTGCGGTCAGTGACACAGAGGGACCGAAGGGGAAGGTAGATGCGTATAAGGGGATGGGGCTTTGTAATGAGGTGTTCACACCGGACATCTTAGAGGGGTTACACGGAAACATTGGTGTGGGACATGTGCGTTACTCCACTGCCGGAAGCAGTACCCGTGAGAACGCGCAGCCGCTGGTACTGAATTATGTAAAAGGTACCCTGGCGCTGGCCCACAACGGAAACCTGGTCAATGCGCCGGAATTGAGAAGAGAGCTGGAATACAACGGCGCTATTTTCCAGACTACCATTGACTCAGAAGTGATCGCGTACCATATCGCGCGTGAGCGTGTGCGCACATCCTCCGTTGAGGAAGCAGTAGCTAATGCCATGAAAAAGATCAAGGGCGCTTACTCCCTGGTCATCATGAGCCCGCGTAAAATGATCGGTGCCAGAGATCCGTTTGGCTTTAAGCCTCTCTGTATCGGTAAAAAAGAGAATGCCTACATTCTGGTATCCGAGAGCTGCGCTCTGGCTACTATCGATGCGGAGTTTGTCCGTGATGTAGAGCCGGGTGAGATCGTTACCATTACAAAGGATGGCATCAGATCCGATAAGAGTATGTGTCTGCCGGATGCAAAGAAGCAGGCCAGATGTGTGTTCGAATATATTTATTTCGCAAGACCGGACAGTGTGTTTGACGGTGTGAGTGTTTACCATTCCCGCCTTCATGCAGGCCGTTGCCTGGCAATTGATTCCCCGGTGGATGCCGACATCGTGGTTGGTGTGCCGGAATCCGGCAATGCAGCAGCCCTGGGCTATTCTATGGAGTCCGGCATTCCGTACGGAACTGCATTTGTGAAAAACTCTTATGTGGGGCGTACCTTCATCAAGCCGAAGCAGAGCAGCCGTGTGTCTGCGGTAAAAGTTAAACTGAATGTGTTAAAGGAAGCAGTGGCAGGAAAACGCGTCATCATGATCGATGACTCCATTGTCCGCGGTACCACCAGTCATCTCATTGTGAAGATGCTGCGGGATGCCGGGGCAAAGGAGGTTCATGTGAAGGTCAGCGCACCGCCGTTTCTGCATCCGTGTTATTTCGGAACAGATATTCCATCGGAAGATCAGCTGATCGCCAGCGGACGCACCATAGAGGAAATCCGCCAGATCATCGGGGCAGATTCCTTATCTTATTTAAAGATGGAGCGTCTTTCAGAGCTGTCTGAGGGACTTCCGATCTGTACCGCGTGTTTTAGCGGAGATTATCCGTTAGACCCGCCGCAGGAAGACATCCGCGGCGAATATACCAAATAAATCATTAATCACGAAATTGGAGGGTCCTTATGAACGACAGATACCAAAGTCCGTTGTCTGAGCGCTATGCAAGCAGGGAGATGCAGTATATCTTCTCCCCGGACAAGAAATTCAAAACCTGGAGAAAACTGTGGATCGCACTGGCAGAGACCGAAAAAGAGCTTGGACTGCCGATCACCCAGGAGCAGATTGACGAGTTAAAGGAGCATGCAGAGGACATCAACTATGAAGTAGCAAAGGAGCGCGAGCGTCTGGTGCGCCATGATGTCATGTCCCACGTATATGCCTATGGACAGCAGTGCCCGAAGGCAAAGGGCATCATCCATCTGGGAGCAACCTCCTGCTATGTTGGTGATAACACCGATCTGATCATCATGACCGAAGGCTTGAGACTGGTCCGCAAAAAACTCATCAACGTGATGGCAGAGCTGGCAAAATTTGCTGACAAATACAAAAACCAGCCGACCCTGGCGTTCACTCATTTCCAGCCGGCTCAGCCGACGACAGTCGGCAAACGTGCAACCCTGTGGTTAAACGAGCTCTGTCTGGATCTTGAGGATCTGGATCATGTGCTTTCTAGCATGAAGCTGCTTGGTTCCAAGGGAACTACCGGTACTCAGGCAAGCTTTTTAGAGCTGTTTGAGGGCGACCATGAGAAATGCCGCAAGGCAGACCAGATGATCGCAGAGAAGATGGGCTTTTCTGCATGCTATCCGGTATCCGGACAGACCTACTCCCGCAAGGTAGATACCCGTGTGTTAAATATTCTGGCAGGTATTGCCCAGAGTGCTCACAAGTTCAGCAACGATATCCGTCTGCTGCAGCACTTAAAGGAAGTGGAAGAGCCGTTTGAGAAAAATCAGATCGGTTCCTCCGCCATGGCCTACAAGAGAAACCCAATGCGCAGCGAGCGTATTGCATCTCTTTCCAATTATGTGATGAGTGACGTGATGAACCCGATGATGGTGGCTTCCACTCAGTGGTTTGAGCGTACTCTGGATGACTCCGCAAATAAGCGTCTGAGCATTCCGGAGGGCTTCCTGGCAATCGACGGTATCCTGGATCTGTACTTAAATGTTGTAGATGGCCTGGTTGTATATCCGAAGGTTATCGAGAAGCATTTCATGGCAGAGCTGCCGTTCATGGCAACCGAGAACATCATGATGGATGCGGTAAAGGCCGGCGGTGACCGTCAGGAGCTGCATGAGCGTATCCGCCAGCTTTCCATGGAGGCAGGCAGAAACGTGAAGGAGAAGGGGCTGGACAATAATCTGTTAGAGCTCATTGCCGCAGATCCGGCATTCGGACTTTCTCTGGATGAGCTGAAGGCATGTATGGAGCCGTCCCGCTATGTGGGCCGCGCACCGAAGCAGGTAGACGAGTTCCTGACCGAAGTAGTGAATCCGATCCTGGAATCAAATAAAGAAGATCTCGGCATGACAGCTGAAATTAATGTGTAAGGGCGCTGCACTGATAAATACCAATAAGTTTCATTAATAACAAGAGGTGGGCAGATTAGAAAATCTGTCTGCCTTTTTGTGTTTGCGTATTGATTTTAGTGCAGGAATCTTATATACTGTTAATGTTTGCAGAGCAGAAGGCTCTGCCTGAATTTGAAGATAGCAGGTAACTGGAAAAGTAAGGAACAGTTACGGCAGCAGTTATAACGAAGGAGACTGATTATGTCAAAGGTAGATGTAGTTATTGGATGTTTTTATGGCGACGAAGGTAAGGGTAAAGTAATCGATTATCTTGCAGCGAATGCAGATATCGCTGTCCGCGCAACCGGCGGTGATAACGCAGGTCATACGATCGAGGCTAACGGAGTAAAATATGCAATGCGTCTGATTCCGTCCGGAATCCTGTCCGGTCATACCATTGGCGTAATCGGCAACGGAGTTGTTATGAATCCGCAGGTGCTGTTGGGAGAAATTGAAAACTTAAAGGCACACGGCTATGATATTGACAATCATTTAAAAATCAGTGATAAGACTCATGTGATCCTGCCGTACCATCCGATGCTGGACCGCGCATTAGAGAAAGCAAGAAAGGCATCCAAGATCGGCACCACCTGCAGAGGTATCGGACCTACCTACTGTGATAAGTACGAGCGTGCTGGCTTAAGAGTCGAGGATCTGTATGCAGATAATTTCAAGAGCCATCTCGAGGAGCTGGTCGAGTCCAGAAAAGCACTCTTAAAGTTCTACGATCCGGAAGACACCACCATCGACGAAAAACTGAACTTTGAGGATGTATACAAGACCTACTGTGAGTACGCAGAGCAGTTAAAGCCGTATGTGTGCGATACCGTAACCTATCTGCACAAGGCACTGGAGGAGGATAAGAGAGTCATTGTAGAAGGTGCTCAGGCAACCCTGCTTGACATCGACTTTGGTTCCTACCCGTATGTAACCTCTTCTAACCCGACCATCGGCGGAATCATCACCGGTACCGGTTTAAGCGCATCTGATATCGGTAATGTATACGGTATTATTAAAGCTTATTCCAGCCGTGTCGGCGAGGGCCCGTTCGTAACCGAGCTGTTAGATGAGACCGGCGACCGCATCCGTGATCTTGGTCATGAGTACGGTACTGTAAGCGGCAGACCGAGACGCTGCGGCTGGCTGGATCTCGTAACCTTGAAATACGCAAAGCGTCTGAATGGCCTGACCGGAATTTCCGTAAACCACTTAGACACCATCGGCAAATTTGACAAGATCAAAGTCTGCGTAGCATACGATTGCAACGGCGTGCAGACCGAGGACTTCTCAACCAACTTAAAGTTCCTGCAGAGCTGCAAGCCGGTATACAAAGAGTTCGACGGAAACTTCGGTGACCTGTCCGGCTGCAAGACCTTCGAGGATCTCCCGGAGAATGCAAAGGCATATATCAACTTCATCGAAGAGTATACCAAGACCCCGGTTAAGTTTATCGGAACCGGTGCCGGCCGTGAGGCAATGATCGTAAGACTGTAAATTGCAATTATAGGACGGAACGAATAAAGGTCCGGAAGTGAAAAAGACCGCCTTCCTCTATTTTCACATATCGTTGTTTGCTTGCTCTCACAACACGCGTTCGCCTGCATCGGACTACATC
>ERZ773142.213-NODE-213-length-68649-cov-8.0343_pt1 | contig 68649 bp, 74 predicted proteins | sample MGYA00580853_ERZ773142 | MGnify/ENA primary metagenome ERZ773142 (study PRJEB29015, sample SAMEA2737862) | human gut metagenome | biome: human gut; feature: human-associated habitat; material: faeces | place: China | collected 2012 ... | reverse complement strand
ATTCTACGATAATAATAAACGCAGCCAGAACGTTGCTGACGAAAGCCTGTAATCCGGCTTTTATCTGATAGTAGCGTTCTGGCTGCGTTATCTTTTTATGGAAGAGTTAATATGGGCTGTAGCTACTGTTTTTTAGCGAAGCCAATACAGCAGGAAGTGAATGAGACCGCCTTCCGGGATTTTCAACATATCAGGTGTTTGCATCTTGAGCACACACGTCCGAATGTGGCGGATGTTAATCCGACACAGGCGAACGCGTGTTAGCGAGAGCAAGCAAACAACGATATGTGAAAATAGAGGAAGGCAGTCTCTTTCACTTCCGGACCTTTATTCAGCTTTGTAACTCAAATTTTTATTTTGCCAGATCTTTGATGACTTCTGACGCAATGATCAGCCCCACAACGGACGGAACAAATGCAGTGGAACCCGGGATAGCCCGACGCTCGGTGCATTTATGCTCGGCTCCAGGCGGACAGATGCAGTGATTTTTGCAGCTGATGGACATGTCCTCAATTGGTCTGATCGGCTGTTCTTTGGAGTACACGACCTTCAGCTTTTTGACACCGCGCTTTTTCAGTTCCCGACGCATGACCTTTGCCAGCGGACAGACGGAAGTTTTATAGATATCCGCCACTTCGAACATAGCCGGATTCAATTTATTTCCGGCTCCCATGCTGCTGATGACCGGCACCTGTTTCTCCTGTGCTTCCATGACAAGCTGAAGCTTTGCCGTTACCGTATCCACTGCATCAATCACATAGGAATACTTGGAAAAATCAAAATCATCTTTCGTCTCCGGCAGATAAAAGCATTTGTGAGTGGTGACCTTGCAGTCCGGGTTGATATCATGGATGCGCTCTTCCATCACGTCTACCTTATATCTTCCAACGGTTTTTCTGGTGGCTATGATCTGACGGTTTAAGTTGGTCAGGCACACCTTATCATCATCGATGAGATCTATGGCTCCTACACCACTGCGTACCAGTGCCTCCACGGCATAACCGCCTACTCCACCGACACCAAACACGGCAACTCTGGACTGTGCCAGACGCTCCATGGCTTCCTTCCCAAATAATAATTCTGTTCTTGAAAACTGATTTAACATCGTATTTACCTTTCTCTAAATCATATGTACCAACGCCATGTACACCACCGTTCCCACGGTGATGCTCAAAATGGAACTCTTCTTCCAGAGATGAAGCATTGCTGTCACCGCAACACCTGCAAGCAGAATCAGATTATCCTGAAGCGCGGACTCTGGAATACTCTTTAGGCAGTATACCACAAGAGTAGCCATAATTGCCATAGGAAATACCTTACCCAGATATTCCATCCGTTTCGGAAGCTCACTCTTAGTGAACCTCACATGACTAAAGTCACGTGCTTCTCAGCCGCTTTAAGCGACAAGACTAAATATCGGCGGATACGCCTGTAACTTAGAACAGCGCAGCTATGCGCAATGTCCATGCCGGATACGGCAGGTTTCCACATTACAGGTAGTCCACTGAATATCTGCCTGCATTCATGCAGATTTAGAGTCTGCCAACACATCGTGCAGCACTCTCAAATCTGCATAAACACATGAGGTTCTACGCTTTATTGAAGGAACTTTTGCCTCCAGTAAAGACCTTTCCGTTTCCGGGAAGGGTTTTAATAATTCTCTGATAAAATATCTTGCTCCAATATTATAGGATGCAGATAAATCACAGTTGTATGTTTTCCCATTTTTGAATACACACAAGCTGTGATTCTTTTTGCTTCGCTCTACCATACCACTTCCATCATAAGCAAGCCTACTGGTATTGTAGGCACAGACCCTCGCCAGTCTCATTCCATGTCTATGAGCCTGATGCTCGCATATATTCTGAATATCCCGTTTTCTCCACATATGAAGCTGCTGACGTTTCTTTCCGGAAATAACCCCTTTTATCTCTAAGTACTCAAAGACCAGTACATCTGCCTGATATTTCCCCACATATGTTACGATTGCATTTGCGATTTTCCTGGATAATTCCATGTTCAGTCTTTTAGCATAGGTCCATCTTCTCTTTATCTGCCCGGAACCATGTTCTCTTTGAAATCTGCGAATTCTGCCCAAAACATGGTACAGCCGGTCTTTGTCACTGGGGAAATCTATAAATTTTCGTCCCAGAATAGTTCCGTCTGAACGCATGATTGTGCAAACCGCATCCGTATTGATTCCCAGATCTATGCTACAAATGATTTGCTCATTTACAGCATGCTTCGTCAATATCACATCCTCCGTATAAGAAAATCTCAGAAAATATTTTTGATGCTTCTTCTCCAGAACTGGGGCCATAGCGCAAACTCCTGACCAATGTTTTCTCAGATATTCCATATCTGTATGCAGCAGAGAAACGCGAAACCATTTCCAGTCATAACCATCATATAATTTCAGATATGCAATATCTTCCCCTGACTCGCTCGGTTTGTACATGACATCTCTGTAAAATACCGGCATCGCGTGATTTTCATATACGAGTTTCGGCTTCCCTGATAAATCGCCGTTTTCCCATAATTTCATTCGTGTTTTGTAAGAAGATACACTTCCAAGTGCATGCTGAATTGCTGCACGTCTCAAGTAAGATGGCATTTTAACAAAACGCTGGTCGAAATCAAATCTGGCCACATTTTTCTTTGTATTATGTACAAGATGTTCCGCTTCATTAAACCGCTTTTGGGTGTTCTCAATTTCCGAAAGTCCTTCCCATACTTCATGATACACTTTGGTCAGATAAGAAACTGCCTGACGATAAATCCTCAGTGTTTGGTGAAGGGGAATATTCTGTTTTTTAATTTCTACACCATAACTGGATACCGTCTTCATGAGATTTTCCTACTTTCGCTTTTCTTTCTCCTTCTGCCCTTCAATGTACGACAAAACCTGTTCTTTACTGCGCTCACTCACTGTCACTACACAATAGGAAGGATTCCAAAGGTGCCCACCCCACAACTGCTGTTTTAATTCCGGATGTGAAAGAAATAACTGTCTGGCAATATTTCCTTTCATGATTTTAATCATGTCAGAAATAAAGAACTGTGGGCGACAATCCACAAGCAGATGAATGTGATCCGGCATTACCTCCATAGCCAAAATCTGAAAGTGATACTCTTCCGCCAATCCTTGTAACATTTCTTTGCATTCCACATCGATTCCATTTGCTAAAACTTTTTTACGGTATTTTGTACACCATACCAAATGATACTGTAAAGAATAAACATAACCTCTACCATACGAAAGACTATTTTCCTTAATATTAAATATATTATTATCCATATTTATAGTATACCATATGTATTGCCAAGATACAAATGTATGTTCGATTCTTATTTATATTTTTTGCACGCCTAACTCATCACTAAAGTAACGAGAATGCGGCGTGCATTTTTTCAAGATTGTTAGCATTGACCAACTCCCGCTCTATTGAGTAGAATAAGCAGAAGATAAGGGAGTAGTCGCCAGGCGCCAGCCTGGAGCAGAGTCAACACACTGGTGCATACGCATCTGGTTCTGCTTAATGCATAAAGATATGGCAAATGATGAGACTTGTCTGCAGGATTTTTTCTGCAGACAGGTCTCTTTTTATATCATCCGGAAATTGCGCTTTATCATGCGGCATTCCACATAAAATGTATGAAAGAAACAGGAGGATTTTCCTATGTCGCTGATCGAATTATTTCTTCTGGCAGCAGGGCTTTCCATGGACGCCTTTGCCGTTGCCGTCTGTAAGGGCCTTTCCATGCAGAAGATGCGCGTAAAGCATGCGCTCGTCATCGGCCTGTATTTTGGCGGCTTCCAGGCTCTCATGCCCTGGATCGGCTATATGCTGGGTATCCGTTTCCAGGGTGCCATCAAAGCGTACGATCATTGGATTGCGTTTATCCTGCTTGGCATCATTGGTTTTAACATGGTGAAGGAATCCATGGACCATGAGACTGAGTCCTGTGATGCCTCCATCGATGTCAAAACCATGCTGCTTCTGGCCATAGCCACCAGCATTGACGCACTGGCCGTCGGCGTCACTTTCGCATTTCTGGATGTCCGGATTCTGCAGGCAGTCAGCTTTATCGGCTGCACCACGTTCATACTTTCCGTGATCGGCGTTAAAGTCGGCACTGTATTCGGAGTCCTCTACAAGTCCAAAGCAGAACAGACCGGCGGCATCATCCTGATTCTGATCGGTCTCAAAATTCTGATCGGGCATCTGTTCTTTTAAAGAACCGGAGCTTTATTTTTTTCGTTTTACTGTTACTGCTCACACATATGTGCCCGGCAACGTTTTTTTGCCTTACCGCGTCACGTTTTGCTATACATTTTTTCCCGATTATGATATCATTTTCTGGTATTTTTACTATGAAAGAAAGGTATCCCTATGTTAAACAACATCGAATCCATCAACAACGTGATCAACAATTTCATCTGGGGAGTTCCTGCTATGATCTGCATCATCGGTGTCGGCCTTTATTTAAGCTTTGGCCTGCACTTTTTGCAGATCTGCAAATTCCCTTACGCAATCCGCGTGACCATCGGACGCATCTTCCGCAAGCGCAATGCCTCAGACGGTGCCATGACACCGTTCCAGGCGGTCTGTACGGCTCTGGCAGCGACCGTAGGCACCGGAAATATTGCCGGTGTAGCAGGCGCTATCGCCATCGGCGGACCGGGCGCTGTCTTCTGGATGTGGGTTTCCGCAGCCCTGGGCATGTGCACCAAATTCTCTGAAGTAACCCTGGCCGTCCATTTCCGGGAGACCAATAAAAACGGTGACCTGGTAGGTGGTCCTATGTACTATATCAAAAACGGTCTTGGCCCGAAATGGCACTGGCTGGCAGTCCTCTTCTCCACATTCGGCGTGCTGACCGTATTTGGAACCGGAAATGCGACTCAGGTCAACACCATCACCACCGCGATCAACTCTGCACTGGAAAACTACAGCCTGATCTCAGACCAGTCAAAACCTGTTGTCTGCCTCATAACCGGCATTGTGCTGGCTGCTCTGGTAGCCCTGGTGCTCTTGGGCGGCGTAAAGAGAATCGGAAATGTAGCAGAAAAACTGGTTCCCTTCATGGCACTGTTTTACATCCTGCTGGCCCTTGGCGTAATCCTGCTTCACGCAAACCGCATTCCGCTGGTATTTTCCATGATCTTTGAGGGTGCCTTCCATCCGCAGGCAGTAACCGGCGGCGTCATCGGAAGCTTCTTCACCAGCATGAAACGCGGCGTATCCCGCGGCATCTTCTCCAATGAAGCTGGTCTTGGTACCGGTTCCATTGCCCATGCATGTGCCGATACCAAAAAGCCGGTGAAGCAGGGATTCTTCGGTATCTTTGAGGTATTTACCGATACTATTGTCATCTGCACATTAACCGCGCTGGTTATCCTGTGCAGCGGTGTTACTGTCAACTATGGACAGGCAGCCGGCGCAGAGCTGACCATTTCCGGCTTTACCTCCACCTACGGAAGCTGGGTATCCATCTTCACCGCCATATCCATGTGCTGCTTTGCCTTCTCCACCATCATCGGATGGGGACTGTACGGCGCACGCTGTATTGAATTTATCTTCGATGAAAAGATCATCAAGCCCTTCATGGTTGCCTACTCTCTGGTAGCCATCCTGGGTGCTACGGTAGATCTGGGCCTGCTATGGAGCATTGCAGATACCTTCAACGGCCTCATGGCCATCCCCAACCTGATCGGTGTATTTTTGCTGTCCAAAACGGTATTTAAGCTGACCAGGGAATATTTTGAAACGGAAGGAAAGGACCCGTTTTTATCCTAACGGAATTTCCCGGAAACCGTCTTTGCTCCATACCGTTACGTTCCGAAAGCCGCACTCATACGCAATTTTTTCTGCCTGATCGAAAGCGTAGGCAATCGTGCCTGCGCTGTGACTGTCGGAATTGATCATGATGCGGCCGCCCATGGCATGGAGTTCTCTTAAGAGAATCGGATTCGGATATGGAGCAGTACGGTAGCCGCGGGACATGGCGCCGGTATTGATCTCAAACGGGAGTCCCTGCCTGTGAAGCTTTTTCATCGCTGCGAGTGCCGGTTCCAGATACGCATCCTTCATCTCATCAAAATGCTTATATCCTTCATTAAACTTCGTAAGCAGGTCAAAATGTCCCACCCAGTCGCAGTGAAGCTTATCATAGACCGTGGCCTCCAGTTCGAAATAATCCCGTGCCATGGCATACCAGTCGCCGTTCCAGAGTGTTTCCACAGCCTGCACCAGCTTCTCCTCCGTGTCATCCACCGTAACCAGATGCCCGTCTTTTAATATGCTGTGAGTAGAGCCGATGGCATACTCTGCCTGTTGCACCGGCCCCAGCGTATCCAGTTCAATTCCGATGTAAATATTTATCTTCCCGGCATACTCTTCCCTGAGTATCTCCAGTTCCTGCTTGTAGGCCGACAAGATCGCATCCGACATGCCAAATCCCGGCTCCCACATGGAATAATCCGCATGGCCGGAAATACCGAAATCTGTCAGGCCCATGCTGTATGCCGCCTCCACCATCTGGCGTGGTGTGCTTTTGCCGTCACAGTAGGTTGTGTGTGTGTGAAAATCCGCACAAAGTTTTCTCATTTTCTTAATCCCCTTTTTTATCCTGCATAAGGCAGCATTCCAAAACATTCATACTCGCTGACACCGTTGATCTTCCACTCCCATGCATCCGCATCCTTGACAACCGGAATACGGCAGCTGCGTCCATCATCCATCCCTCCCATATCATTTTCATCGCAGTGATGCAGAAAAATGCCCTGCCGCAATCTCTTTCATGCGGACAGGACATTCCCTGCTTATTTTGTCAGCCAGACTGTGCTGCTGAATTTTTATTTTGCAAACAATACCAGCTTCTGTGCCTGGTTCTGGTCATCACTCCATACCAGCAGATTGCTGCCCTGCTCCACGTCCTCCAGAGAAACGATCTGTTTGGTCAGATACGGCATGATGCGGCAGTCTGCGGAAACTGCATACTCCTTACCCGCCGCAGACATGAGAGTCCAGCTTCCGTCTGCGTTGGCTGTCATAGACACTGCGGTGATATACTCCGGTGCCTTTTGGTCTGCCGGGATCTTACCAATGATAACCTCGCCGGTTGTCTGCGGCGGCAGGCTCATGGTCATGGCCGGTCCGATGTAGGCATATACTGTCTCGCCTGCCTGAAGCTCCTCTGCCTCCAGCGGATAGCCGTTCTCGCCGTCCAGAATCAGCGTATCACCGGAAATATTCACGATCACCTCGCCCTCATAGATATTGCCAGACGGACAATCCATGTCAATGCTGCCGTTATCTGCGCTGATGATGCTTCCCCAGATCGGTGCCTGCTCCTGTTCTGCGTCAGGACTCTGTACACCAGGTCCGGCTGCCTCAATCTGGCTCATGCCGTTTCCTGCTATAATGGTCGGGGACTGTGCTGCCATGGCGGTGAGGACACCGGCTGCTGTCATCAGTGCTGCCATGCCGACAGCGGTAATGGTCTTATTTGTTTTTCTGCTCATAATTTCTATCTCCTTATCCGTAATCATGGTTCGGTGCCGGAAGATACCCCAGGGTACCTTTTTCCTGCCTCCGTATCGTATTGGTTACAGTTTTCAGCTGTTTCCTTAACACACCCACAGTATAACAGAGAGATCTCTTAATTACCATTGATTATTATGAACGTTTCTCTTAAGGATTTATTACCGCATGACAATATCCATGAGCCACATTACAGCTCATCCGAACAGATATCGCGCAGTTCACAGCGCAATGTGATCTGCGGATTCCGGCTGATCGCACGATAGCATTCCAGAATACGCTCCCTGGCTTCTTCACCGCCCTGCTGCCCGGTGCTTGCCAGGAGTACCAAAAACTGGTTGCTGCCATAGCGTGTGTACAGATCAGAGCAGCGGATCGTTTTCCGGATCGCACTTTCCAGGCTGGAACGGGCATCTTCCAGCATCCCAGAGGATTCCAGCTCCGCTCCCTGCGGGCCGGCCAGAGTCAGTAAAAGCAGCTGGGACGAAATTCTCTCCCGGGCAAAAACCCGCATCATAAACTGGTAAATATCAACAAATTCCAGATACTCGCATGAAGTTGCTCCCGGCTTAAGCAGCACCGGCATCAGATCCTTCTGGATCTGCTCCATATCCACCACTTTATACTGCATCATATTTTTAGCCTTCAGATACTGCTCCTTTAAGTCCTGTGACAGAAACGGAGTGCAGGTCTGCCGGGCCTCCGTCTCCAGAGCTTCATAGTACTCCACGGCTTCCCGATAACGTTTCAGATCATTGAGGGACTCCAGCTTCATACACTGCCATTCTTCAGACGGATAGCGTTTTAATACCAGTTCGCAGTCCTCCAACAGCTCAGCATAACGTTTCTGGCTTTTTAACTGACTTGTCAATTCCCTCAGTGTCCTCATGTATAATTCCCGGAAACACCAGCTGGTTTTTCCGACCCACTCATCCGAAACCATATCCGGCATAAAATCTCCACTGTAGGTTCTGCATGCAGCCGTCAGAAGCTCCACTCTGTGCACCGGATCAATTTCTTCAAAGGCAGCCTTAACCAGTTTCTGAAATATCTCCACATCCAGTTCTGTCTCCAGTGGCTGGTTATTCCATGTATAACGTCCGCCTCTGGTAGAAATGTATTCTCCCTCCGGAAGCCCGGATTCCTGGATGCTTCGGCGCAGCCGGAAGATCATGGCGCGCAGGGAATTGCTGGACTGACTGTCATTTTCGTCTGCTCCGTACAGACGCCGGATCAGTTCACTTCTGGTAACACCCTCTCCTCTCCTGCAGATCAGCAGCAACAGCAGATGGATCATCTTGGCACTCAGCCATTTTCCCAACTGAATCTGCTGTCCCTGATATGTCATACGAAAGCTTCCGAACATCTGAACATAAATTTTATCTGACTCTATTTCATTCTGTCTTTCCACGCAAGTCACCTGTCCTTTTCTCTTATACTTTGTTCAGTATCATCATTTACACAAATTGTCTTTATAATAGTACACGTTCTAAAAGGAAAAAGCAATGCAAATGTAAAATAATTATCAAGCGATCCTAGGGGATTGTTGAAAATTTTTTTCGATTATAATAAAATATATTTTAGGATTTACATAACAGAACTGACAGGAGGAATTTATCTGACATGGAACGATCAAAAGTATACTTTACCGACTTTCACACGATTGCATTTGGTGACGGTCTTCCCACAAAGCTGAAAAAACTCATTAAAAAAGCCGGCATATCCGAGCTGGATATGGACGGCAAATTTGTAGCGATCAAAATGCATTTTGGTGAACTTGGAAATATCAGCTATCTCCGGCCGAACTATGCCAAGGCCGTTGCAGATGTGGTAAAAGAATTTGGCGGCAAGCCATTCCTCACAGACTGCAACACCATGTATCCTGGCAGCCGGAAAAACGCGCTGGAGCACCTGGAATGTGCCTGGGAGAACGGATTTACTCCGCTTTCTGTTGGCTGCCCTGTCATTATCGGTGATGGATTAAAGGGCACCGATGATATCGAAGTTCCGGTAAAAGGCGGTGAATATGTAAAAGCAGCCAAGATCGGACGTGCTGTCATGGATGCAGATATTTTCATCAGCCTGACCCATTTCAAGGGCCATGAGATGACCGGCTTCGGCGGCACCATCAAAAACATTGGCATGGGCTGCGGTTCCCGTGCCGGAAAAACCGAGCAGCATTGCAGCGGAAAACCACATATCAAGGAACGTAAGTGCCGCGGCTGCAGACGCTGCCAGAAGGAATGTGCCAACGGCGGTCTGATTTTCGACGAAGCAGCCGGAAAAATGCACGTAAACCAGGAGAACTGCGTCGGCTGCGGACGCTGCCTTGGAGCCTGCAACTTTGATGCCATCCGTTTCGATAATAATAACGCAAACGAACTGTTAAACTGCCGCATGGCAGAATATGCCAAAGCTGTCGTAGATGGCAGACCGAACTTCCATATTTCCCTGATTGTGGATGTTTCTCCAAACTGTGACTGCCATGGTGAAAACGATGTCCCGATCCTGCCAAATATCGGCATGTTCGCGTCCTTCGACCCGCTTGCCCTTGACCAGGCCTGCGTAGATGCCTGCATGGCCGCACAGCCAATGCCGGGAAGCCAGCTGGCAAAGCATCTGGCAGATCCTGACTTTCATGATCACCATGACCATTTCACAAACTCTACCCCGGAATCTGAATGGCGTTCCTGCCTGGAGCATGCAGAGAAGATCGGACTCGGCAGCCGTGACTATGAACTGATCCGGATGTAATTTCTGCTATTTCTTATTCTGCCCGCACAGCCCAGCGCAGCTTTGTAGATCTTGCGCGGCTGTTGCGGACACATTCTTCTGCAGACGGGCGGATGACATCGTCTGAAATCTCAGAGTAAAGTCCGGCTTTCCGGTACTGTTTAAAGGATTTCTTTACCATGCGGTCTTCGCCGGAATGGAAAGTAAGAACAGCCACCCGGCCGCCCGGCGCCAGAACATGAGGAAGCTTGTCAAGGAAGGCATATAACACCTCAAACTCACTGTTTACGTCAATGCGCAGCGCCTGAAAGGTTCTTGCGCAGGCTTTCTTTACCGCTTCTTTGCGCTCTTTTTCCGGGATAAAGCTGAGAGCCTCTTCAATGAGTTCCCTCACCTTTGTGGTAGTGTCCACCTTCTCACCGCGGCGGACCGCACCGGTGATGCAGCGGGCAATCTCCTCCGCATATGGCTCATCGGAGTTTTCCACCAGCATCCCGGCCAGTTCTTCCCGATCTACTTCTTTTAACCGTTCTGCGGCAGAAATGCCGGCCTGCGGATTTAAACGCAGATCCAGCGGGCCGTCAAATTTGTAGGAAAAACCGCGTTCCGGATTATCGATCTGCATAGAGGATACGCCAAGGTCCGCCAGAATAAAATCGAACGGACCAGCCTCCTCCGCGATCTGGTCGATATCTGCAAAATTCATCTGGCGCACAGTCATAATGTCCTCGCCAAATCCCAGATCTTCCAGTCGTTTCTTTGTCTTTACGGACTCGATCGGATCTACATCCAGGCCGTAGATATGGCCCTCGCCCTGCAGCTGCTCTAACATTGCACGCGTATGGCCGCCATAACCCAGAGTTGCATCCAGGCCTTTTTGTCCCGGCCGGATCTGTAGAAAATCCAGAATTTCCTTTACCATGATCGAGATATGCATCCCGGCCGGTGTTCCGCCCTTCTGAATGACATGCTCAATGGTATCTGCATATTTTTCCGGGTTCAGCTCTTTGTATTTTTCTTCGAATCTTCTCGGATGAGTTCCTTTGTAGCGGACGCGGCGTTTGTGCGGTGTCTGCTGCTGTTCCGGGTTTTGATTCCTGTTCTGATTCTTTTCTTCCATATATATTGATCACTCCTTTCTGCTCACACATACTCCGCAATCCGCTGCAGAAACCGTGCGCCATACTTCTCAAATTTATGCTCTCCCACGCCGGATACCTCCAGCATTTCTGCCTTGTTCTCCGGACGCAGGCGGCACATAAGCACCAGGGTCTTATCAGAAAATACAATGTAAGGCGGCACACTCTCTTCCCTTGCGATCTCGGTTCGCAGGCCGCGCAGCGCCTCGAAAAGGAGTTCTTCCTCCTCCGTGAGAACCACGGAAGCCGCTGTTTTGAGTTTCTTCTTTTTACCCTTTGTATCGGCAGATTCCTTCGGTGCCTTGTCCTGCTCCTTTGCCATTTTCATAAGAAGCGGGCCATGTTCTGCCTGCTGTTCCGGATCCAGAAGCTGCGCGGATTTTTTCGTCAGCTGCAGGATGGCGTAAGTGTCATCGGTTACACTTAAGTAATCGTGCATCAGCAGATAGTTTAATACCTGGCGCATGCGGTAAGCAGGAACCTTGGCGAACTGGCCATACTGCGGCACCTCATCCGTGCGGTACTGACGGATTTTCGCCGTCTTTGCGCCGCGCAGGGTATCCAGAACCACATTCACGCCATAGCGCTGCCGGCAGGCAGCCACGCAGCCGATGAGTCCGATGGCATACTCGGTCACATCCACCTCTTCAAACTGCGTCAGGCAGTTCTGGCAGTTGCCGCAGTAACAGGAGGAACCGTACTCGCCAAAATACTTCAGGATGTACTCCCGCAGACATTCGTTGGTATAACAGTAATAGGTCATCTTCCGCAGACGGTCGCGGTCCCGCTCTTTTACGATCTGAGCTGTGTAAGGATCCAGCTCCTGGTTTTCCTGGCTGTTCTCGATGAAAAACTGGTTGGTGATGACATCCTGGCCACTGTAATAGAGAATGCACTCTGCCGGTTCCCCGTCACGCCCGGCTCTTCCAGCCTCCTGATAGTAGGATTCCACGTTCTTCGGCATGCCGCAGTGCAGAACAAACCGCACGTTGGATTTGTCAATGCCCATGCCAAACGCGTTGCTGGCTACCATGATGGGCGAACGGTCATAGAGGAAATCATCCTGGTTCTGCCGCCGCTCTGCGTCGCTGAGTCCCGCATGATACCGGGTAGCCGCAAAGCCATCCGCGCGCAGGCGCTCGCAGATTTCTTCCACGTTTTTGCGGGTCAGGCAGTAAATGATGCCGCTCTCCCCCGGATGTGTTTCCAGGTAATGATGAATGGCGCCGTAACGGTCCTTGGGCGTCATAACCCCAAAGTATAAGTTTTTCCGGTCAAAGCCGGTGGTCTCCACCGCCGGTTCCCGAAGCTGCAAAATGTCGATGATATCGTCCCGCACCTCTTTTGTGGCGGTGGCGGTGAACGCGCTGACCACCGGGCGCGTCGGCAGACGGTCGATAAATTCTGTGATTTTTAAGTAGCTGGGGCGGAAATCCTGTCCCCACTGGGAGACGCAGTGAGACTCATCCACCGCCACCATGGAGATATTGGCGTTCAGGGCGAAGGACAGGAAGCTGTCCGTTAAAAGCCGCTCCGGTGCCACATAAATGATAGGATAACGCCCCGCTCTCGCGAAATCCAGTGCCTTAAAATACTGGTTCTGGGTCAGGGAGCTATTTAAATAGGCCGCATGGACACCTGCCTGATTTAAGCCCTCCACCTGGTCCTTCATCAGGGAAATCAGGGGCGAAATCACCAGGGTGATGCCCGGAAATAACAGCGCCGGAACCTGATAGACGATGGATTTTCCCGCGCCGGTCGGCATAATGCCAAGCACATCCTTTCCCGCAAGGATGGCGTTGATCAGGTGCTCCTGGCCCGGCCGGAAACTATCGTAGCCGAATACCTGCTTTAACACCTGATATTTATCTGTAAATGTTGTCATAAAATCCTCATATATAAAATTTGCAAATGGTTGCAAAAATCCCCTGTGGCAGTTTCGTGCGAATGGTTCGCATCCTCCTGCCGCAGAGGATCTTTTGTCTGTTTCTGCTTTTGCGATGTCAGGCCAATATTCCGGCCTGTTTTCCTTTTTTATTCAGCAGTTACCTTCATGAATTTCTTCTTGCCGCGTTTTACGACCATGCCTTCGCCGGCAAAATCTTCTCTGGTGTAGGATGCCTTGATATCCTTCACCTGCTCACCGTTTACCGATACACCGCCCTGCTCTACGTTTCTTCTTGCCTCAGAACGGGTCGGAGCCAGGCCGGATTTCTGCAGGACTGCCAGAATATCGATGCTGCCGTCGGTAAAGTCCTCAGCGGTTAAGTTGTAGCTCGGCATGTTTTCCAGGCTGCCCTGACCGCTGAACAGTGCGCGTGCTGCGGTCTGCGCCTTCTCTGCCTCTTCCTCTCCATGAACCAGCTTGGTCAGCTCGTATGCCAGGATTTCTTTTGCGGTATTTAACTGGCTGCCTTCCCATTTGTCCATCTCATCGATCTGCTCAAGCGGCAGGAAGGTCAGCATGCGCAGGCACTTTAATACATCGGCGTCTGCCACATTTCTCCAGTACTGGTAGAATTCAAACGGGGTGGTCTTATTCGGATCTAACCATACAGCTCCGGACTGGGTCTTGCCCATCTTCTTGCCTTCAGAGTTTAACAGCAGGGTGATGGTCATCGCATGCGCATCCTTACCTAATTTACGGCGGATCAGCTCAGTACCTCCTAACATGTTGCTCCACTGGTCATCGCCGCCGAACTGCATGTTGCAGCCATATTTCTGGTATAACATATAGAAATCATAGCTCTGCATGATCATGTAGTTGAACTCTAAGAAGCTTAAGCCTTTCTCCATGCGCTGCTTATAGCACTCTGCGCGCAGCATATTGTTGACGGAGAAGCATGCGCCAACCTCACGCAGCAGCTCCACATAATTTAACTTCAACAGCCATTCTGCATTGTTTACCATGAGTGCCTTTCCATCAGAGAAATCAATGAAGCGGCTCATCTGCTCTTTGAAGCAGTCGCAGTTATGCTGGATCATCTCCGGGGTCATCATCTTTCTCATGTCGGTACGTCCGGACGGATCGCCGATCATACCGGTACCGCCACCGATGAGGGCGATCGGCTTGTTGCCTGCCATCTGCAGACGTTTCATCAGGCAAAGTGCCATGAAGTGACCAACGTGCAGGCTGTCTGCAGTCGGGTCAAAGCCGATATAAAAGGTTGCTTTGCCTTCATTTACCATTTTTTTGATTTCTTCTTCATTTGTAACCTGGGCGATAAGACCGCGGGCTACCAGCTCTTCGTAACAGTTCATAGCGGATTCTCCTTTTTTCATTACTTTTTATTGTTTCACAGGATGCAATTTCCTATTTCCTATGAAATAAAAAACTCGTCCTCCCGGCCGGAGCCAGAAAGGACGAGGGACGTCTCGTGTTACCACCTTACTTCACAGACAGCTCACACTGCCTGCCTCAGTGAACAAACTGCCTGCTGTGCCGGATTTCCCTGAAAGAATGCCGACTGCCGCATCTTTGTTCCAGCCTGATAACGGATGCTGTGCTCCGGCGCAGCCTACTGAAAACCACAAAGGTTTTGTTCGATGCGCGGCTCCGGGATGTATTCGCAGTGCGTCTCCCGCGCGCCTCTCATCTGCCGGCTGCTTTCTGTGCGGTACCTCGGACTGTTACTTGTTCCCTTCTATGCCTGGGATATATGTGTAATTGCATACATACTTATACCGCATTATAAAGGGGATGTGTAAAAATGTCAAGTGCCTGATGTAAGGATACGCATCCTGTGGAAATACACTCTCTCCAAAATGTCCGTGTATAAAAAACATTTGTATTACTTACACACATTGTGTATAATAGCCTTTGGACTTTTATCCACTATCCAATGAAAGGAAGAGAAAAGATTATGAAAAAGCTATTTGAAACCTGGTGCGGCATCAGTCTTGTCAAACGGATCGTTGCCGGCCTGAGCATTGGTGCTGTCCTGGGTCTTGCGCTTCCGCAGTTCTCCGCCATCGCCATTCTCGGCAGTGTCTTTGTAGGTGCCTTAAAAGCGGTCGCGCCGCTTCTGGTATTCTTCCTGGTCATCAGTTCCCTGTGCCACTCCGGTAAGAGCCACGGCGGCGTTATCCGCACCGTGATCATTCTGTATATGTTCAGCACCTTCCTTGCCGCAGTGATCGCCGTGATCGCCAGCATGATGTTCCCGATCACCCTGACGCTTGCCGAGGGCGCATCCGACCTGGCTGCCCCGGAAGGTATTGTGGAGGTATTAAGTTCTCTGCTCCTGAATATGGTAAGCAATCCGGTTCAGTCCATCGCAAGCGCCAACTATATCGGTGTCCTGGTTTGGGCTGTACTCTTTGGCATTAGCCTGCGCAGTGCCAGCGAAACCACCAAGAACATGTTTGGTGAGATTTCCAACGGTCTTGCAAAGGTAGTTACCTGGATCATCAGCTTTGCTCCGTTCGGTATCCTGGGCCTGGTCTTCAACACCGTTTCCGAAAACGGACTTGCCATCTTTACCGAATACGGAAAGCTGCTGGCTGTTCTGGTCGGCTCCATGCTGTTCATTTATTTTGTCACAAACCCGATCCTGGTATTCTGGTGCATCCGCAGGAATCCGTATCCGCTGATCTTTAAATGCTTAAAGAAAAGTGCCATCACCGCCTTCTTCACCAGAAGCTCCGCAGCAAACATCCCGATCAACATGGAGACCTGCGAGGAAATGGGACTGGATAAGGATACCTACTCCGTAACCATCCCGTTAGGTGCGACCATCAATATGGATGGTGCCGCGATCACCATTACCGTTATGACTCTGGCAACTGCGCATACCCTCGGTATTTCCGTAGATATCCCAAGTGCCATCATCTTAAGTGTTCTGGCTGCCCTGTCTGCCTGCGGCGCATCCGGTGTAGCCGGCGGCTCCCTGCTGCTGATCCCGATGGCCTGCTCCTTATTCGGAATTCCGAATGACATCGCCATGCAGGTTGTTGGTGTCGGATTCATCATCGGAGTGATCCAGGATTCCGTAGAAACCGCACTGAACTCTTCATCCGATCTTCTGCTGTCCGCATCTGCGGAGTTCAGACAGTGGAGACTGGAAGGAAAAGAAATTCTGTTCTAAAAAATCCATTGCCGTATCAAAAAGGAGGAAGCCTGCGCCTGCAGTTTTCCTCCTTTTTATCAGCTCTTTACATACCACTCCTGTGTGATCTTCTCATGAGAACTGCCTGCGAACTCTTCTGTTGTCTTCCGTTTCCACTCCGACAGATCCAGAGTACAGCAAAGATCAGCAGGGTAGGTTCGGTTCCAGTGAAACAGAATCAGCTCCTCAATCTGTTCTTTGTACTGCGCCGGATCCTCATCCTCCAGAAAACAGTATTCGCCTGACCGGATATTCTGAAATCCGTTTTCCGCCACTGCAATGCGATTTTCTTCTTTAGAAAATTGCGTTCGGCTGTACGCATTCATCCACAATTTCTTATTTCCTGCCAGCTCCAGCATGTGCTGACGCAGCACACGATCCTGGCTCTGACGGCGTTTGTTGAACATCATTCCATTTTTATCATCTACACATACCATTACGATCATCGTTCTCCTCCTATCTTTTCCAGCTTTTCCAGGTTATATGGTGTCCGTCTGTTTTCCAGATGATAGCGCCGATTTCTTTTGTCTGCAGGATCTCACTTCCGCAGTCTGAAAGACGCTTCAGTGCATCTGCATGCGGATGGCCGTAGCTGTTTTTTTCTCCGCAGGAGATCACGGCATAATCCGGATGCATCCAGCCAAGGAAAGCTTCGCTGCTGGAATATCCTGAGCCATGATGCGCGACTTTTAATATCCGGATTTCATTTGCTTCCGGCATGGCTGCCCTCCATCTGTCCCAGATCTGGCCTGCATTCTGCGCATCCTCCGACTCCAGCGCAATCAGCTTTTTCTCTCCGTCTGCACTCATATCACCTGTTAAGAGCATATGAAACACTCCGTAATCCAGACAGAATACCAGAGAATGCTCATTGCGGTCCGTACCGGATGCCGATTGGCCTCGCCCGGAAGCAGACTCCGGGTACAGGCATGTAAGATGAAGCCCGGCATCCCTGCTTTCTTCATAGCCCCGCGCGATCCACAACACCTCTCCCCCCTGCTGGACGCACAACTGTTCAAGACGCCCATACACATCCTCTCCCTTTCCGATTTCCGGCATGGCCAGCTTTCTGATCAAAACAGCATCGGAAGCTCCTCTCGCCTTCTCCGCTGCTTTCTGCTCCATCAGCCAGCTTATCCCACTGATATGATCCCAGTCCCCATGCGTGACAATAGCCAGGTCAACCTGACGGATGCCCATGCTTTTTAAAAACGGTTCCAGACGATATCGGCCCAGTTCTTTCTGATCGGTACTGCCGCCATCCACCAGAATCACCTCGCTCTTGGTCCGGATGCAGATACCATCCCCCTGTCCGGTGTCCAGAATGGTCACTTCCAGACCGCGGACTGCCGGTGGACGCAAAAAAGTCAAGGCCGCAAGCAGAAGGAAAACCATGACTGTCTCCGATTTTCCGTACAGGCTCCTGAGAATCCCCAAACCAGCTTTTACCACCGGTTCTGACCACCCCGGCACCCGGTATACCGGTGCGGACTTTCTGTATCCATTGACACCAAATGTTATGACAACTCCCAGCACCATATAATATACCAGGATCTGCCACAGCTTTGGCCTCCCGCACAACAAGCTGCTTCCCGGAAGCTTCATAAAGCACCTGCAGCAGAATTCGTACCATGCAAGCACGGCACAGCCGCCTCCGGTTATCCATGTACCCGCATGAATCGAAAACAGACTGCCAAAAATACCTCCGGCACCGGTTCCCACGATCACTCCGGTCAGCGGGACTACCACAAGATTTAAAGCAATTCCATAAAGCGGATAGGAAAAGAAATGCCACAGGATGATGGGGATGGAAAACAGCTGCATACAAAGTGAGAGGCGCAGCGTCTGTCCCCACGGATGGATTTCGCCACACTCTGTTTCCGGCGAATGTTCGGTCGTTGATGAGCTTACAGCTGATTCCTCCATTTCTTTTGCCAGTCCGATCCCTCCGATGGCCGCAAACGAAAGCTGCACGCCGGCCTGGTCGATCAGATACGGGCTATGCCACAAAAGCATCAGAGCCGACAGCCCCATGGCCGACAGCAGATCATAGGTACGTCCCAGATAAGCTGCCAGAAATCCGCACAGGGTCATTATAAAAGCGCGGATCACAGAGGGAGAAGCTCCGGTCAGAACACTGTAAATCAGCAGGATCAGGCTGCCCGCAACAGCAGATTTTCCATATCCGGCTCCTGCCTTTCGCAGAAGGCCGTAAGCCGCCATACTTACCAGCGACAGATGCAGGCCGCTCACTGCCAGAAGATGGGCAATCCCATTTTTCTGATAGAGTTCCCTGATTTCTTCCGGCATGCCGGTTCGATCTCCGAGAAGCATGGCTGCAAAGATGCTGCCATCCGTCTCTCCGGCCAGAAGCTTCAAACGCTCTGCTGCCCAGGCACGAAAATACCGGATTATATTGGCCGGCGCATACAGGATTCTGAGTCCATTTCCATCTATCCTCTGTACTGTCCGCGCAAATACCCGCCAGACCAGCTTCTGCCCCCGGTAATATGCGGCATAGTCAAACTCGCCCGGATTGGAAGCCGTCTGAAACGGCGCAAACTCGCCCCAGACCCGGACCACTTCACCGATCCGGAATCCATTCTGTTCCGGCTGCTGCAGACGGTCTGCTGCCCGGCTGTCTCTCTTCTCCGACGGATACTCCTTTTCTGACCGTTCCGCATACACTTGCAGATATCTGAGCTTTCCCTTCTCAGTCTGCACGTTCTTAAGCAGCAGCACCGTCCAGCTTTCCTTTTCTGTGATTCCGCAGACCGTCCCGACCGCATAAGTACCAGACTCTTCCAGCAGCAGGCCCTGCTCCGCAAGCACAGTCTGTTCCTCGCAAAGTCCCCGCACCAGCCCCAAAATAATCATAAAGGGCAGAAGCCTGACTCCCAGGCTCCTGCCCCAAAACACCTGTCTGCGACGGTCTGCACATACAGCAGCCACACACAGCATAAGTGCTGCCGCAAAAAGCGGCGCCAGTTCCCTCATTGTGCTCTGATGCAGGATCACGACCTCTCCAAGTACGAATCCCCCTGTCAAAAGCAGCAATGGATGTTTGATTTTAGTTGCCTCCTATATAATCGAGATCTCTCTCAAACAGGGTATTAAGTGAAATGTTTTCCCTAAATGTCACCTCCTGAGAGCCATTTACCGTAATCTGAACACGGTTCACATTTGAAAGCTCTGACAGGGAATTGACAATGGAGTAGATCGGGATGTAATCCTTCACTTCCAGGGAATTGTTCAAAAACGCTGCATCAAAATTCACGTAGCAAACGTTTTCATTGACCGAAATATTCAGAATCTTGATATCGGGATTTAATGTTGGCATCAATCCCGGCTGTTCCGGTCCACCGATAAGCTCCTCAACGATCACACGCTCTACCGAAGTATTGACATTGTGCATGACGCTCCGCTTTTCCGGATGCAGCGCAGTTCCGCTTGCGTCAGTAAAATACAATATCAGCTCCGTGCGCTCGTAGGCATTGACATCTGTGATGCTGTCCACGAAATCTGCGGCTGAGATGGGACCGGCCGGCATGCCGCTCCGTTCCAGCAACGGCTGGTCTCCGGAATAAATGCTGATATACTCGATCCCCGCCACCTGTGTCAGCGTTCTGGCCAGTGCCGCGCGACAGAGAATCTCCTGACATGCATTCATACTGGTGTAGTTGTTGTCAAAAAACAGATAGAGCACCGTATCATCCTGCCGGCAGCCCTGGTAAACAACTTTGTCAGATAAGACACTCTGTGCCTCGAGATCTGCCGGAACATGAATCAGACTTTCCATCAGTTCTCCAATCAGTTCCTCTGTGTCTGTTGTCCTGGTACGGTAAGGCTGTGCAATGAGTTTTGTCACTGCCTGATTCATATAGTAAACCTGGTACTCCGATTCACCCTCCTGCAGCGGAGTTTCCCGCTTCTGGCATCCGGCCAGCAAAAGTCCGGAAAGCAGGAGCACAGCAAAAAGCAGTTTTTTTGCGCAAAGGCTCCATGCAAAGCCTTTGCAGTTATGCTTGATTTGTTTCATAGTTCCTCCTGCTAGGCAATGTAGTTTAACGGAATCCGCAGCGTAAAGGTACTGCCCTCCCCTTCTTTGCTGCTCAATTTGATGGCACCCTTGTGCATCAGCACCACATTCCGGGTGATGGCAAGGCCGAGTCCGCTTCCGCCGGTTTCCCGGGAACGGGCTTTATCTACACGGTAGAAACGCTCAAAAATACGGTCCTGAACATCCTCCGGAATACCAATACCGGAATCCTGTACCTTCAAGTAGAAGAACTTATGGTCTGCATCCAGAGTTACCCGCACCCATCCCTCTTCCATATTGTACTTGATGGCATTCTCCACCAGGTTTGTGATGGCAAGCGACAGCTTCATCTCATCTACATCGGCTGTTACTTCCCGGATGCTTTCAAAGATCAGCTCCACCTTGCGCCGGTTGGCAATGGGTCTGAGCCTCTTCAAAATCTGCTCCACCAGCACGTTTAAATTGACCTGACTGATATTTAACTCTGCCTCAGATTTATCCATCTTGACCAGAGACAACAGATCATCTATGATCTTGCTCTCCCGGTCGATCTCATTGGAAATATCCTCCATGAACTCCCGGTACAATTCTACCGGTACCTCCCCCATGACCATCAGGGAATCGGCCAGCACGCGGATAGACGTGATCGGTGTCTTTAACTCATGAGAGACATTCGATACGAACTCCTGGCGGGACTGGTCTGCCTCCTGCAGCTTTGTGATAGTCTGGGCCACCGAGTTGGAAATATCCCATGTCTCACGGTACGCCTCTGAGCTGATGTCCGTGTCCAGTGCTCCCTGCTCCACGTGGTGGAGCTTTGCCTGAAACTCTTTAAACGGTCGCACCATCATGGCAGCAGCAAGCACTGCAGCAAGCACCAGGACCAGCACCAAAATTACCTGGAACAGCACCAGACGGTCTCCTACGGATTCTGTAAGCCGTGCCATGGCCTCCGTAGAAGCAGTCATGACAAGAACACCCTCGACGTGCTTATCCGGGGAAAGACTGTATATGGGCATCGCCTGGGCAAAATAATGCTTGTCCCGGTTGTAGCGGCTCACGGTCTCCCCCTGAAAGCTGCGTATCACGGTCTCCGCAATATGCAGGCGGCTTTCCGAAATGTGGAACGTATCCTGCACGATCTTAAAATCCTGGTTTACCACCACAATACGTCCGTTATAGACATCCGCAATGGTCTCGATCTCACTGTTTAAGCTGCTCTTATCTTCCCCGCTCAGATATCCGGTACGGGCAATCTTGCTGCTCAGGATCTGACACTGATTCTGCACTTCCACCATCCGCTCATCGATCTGGTTCTGCTTCACCGAACTCAGGATGGTCTGGGTGCACAGAAACATGGGGACAATACCAAACAGGACCAGGCAGATGGCAATGGGTACCTTTAAGCTGACTACCCGCTTTTTCAGCCAGGGAATCTGCAGCTTTTTCATTTTATAAGCCATAGCGCTTCCGTTCTGACTCTGCGTCAATCTTCCTTGACATAGCCACAGCCAGGGAACCCGGTCCGATATGGCAGGCAATACTCAGGGAAAGCGGCGCACCGTATACAGGTTTGGCCTTCGGATAATGTTCTTCGATCTCTTTTGCAAACTCAGCTGCCATCTCATCATTCTGGGAGTGGGCCACAAACAGCCAGGTATTCTCTGCCTCCGGATCTGCAAAACGCTCTTTCAGATCCTTCTCCACAGCAGCCAGCATGGTGGTGCGGGCCTGCTTCATGGTGCGAGCCTTGGAAAAAGAGTCCAGCTTCTCGCCCTGGATCTGCAGCACCGGCTTAATACGCAAAAGTGTACCAAGGGCAGCTGCCGCCGGGGTGATACGCCCGCCCTTCTTTAAAAATTTCAGCGTATCAACCGTAATGTAAATGCTGGATTCCATCTTTACACGCTCCAGGACCTCAAAGATCTGTTTCCCATTCAGTCCCGCCTCCGCAAGCTCCTTCGCATCCAGTACGGACTGGCGCTGGGTCACGGAAATACGCTGGTTGTTCACAACAAATACCTTTCCCTCGTAATCCTCTGCCAGCATACGCGCTGTCTGGCAGGAGCCGCTTAAGCCGCTGGACATCGGAATATGAACGATCTGGTCATAACCTTCGGAAAACAGTTTATCCCAGAGATCGGTGACATCCTGCGGGGATGGCTGGGAAGTGGTAATATCAGCATCCTCTGCCTGGCGCTTGTAAAATTCTTCGTGAGTCAGGTTGATATCCTCCTCAAAGGTTGCCTCATTGATCATAAACGGCATCGGCAGCACAAAGATTCCCAGCTCCCCCGCCTGTGCCTGGGTAATTCCGCTGTTGCTGTCCGTAACGATTGCGATTTTCATGTTATTCTCCTTCCACGGGTATCTGATCCGGTGTGTACCGGTTATGCTTCAAAATTATTACACTCCATTCTATCTCATTTTAAGAGGAAAGGGAAGTGCTATTTCAGCGGATTGGAAAATGGATTGGAAAATAAGATTGGAAGAGAAATAAATATGTGTTAGAATACCTGTGATTACAAAAAGCAGGGCCGGTACTCACCACTGCAGACCGGCCCGCAGATATCATGATGCAAAGGAAGATCACCCCATATGGAAACCATAACCCTTATTCTTTTTGCCCTAATTCTGACAGCCTGCCTTCTGTTGAAGCTGCCGACCCTGTATGCTCTGTTTGCCGGACTCATCCTCTTTTGCGCCTATGCACTCAAAAAAGGAAATTCTCCAAAACAGATCGTTTCGATGCTCTGCACCGGTGTCCTCACCGCTAAAAACATTCTGATCGTATTTGTCCTGATCGGCATGATGACAGCACTGTGGCGTGCCTGCGGCACGATTCCCTATATCATCTGCCATGCGGCAAAGCTGCTGCGTCCAGAGGTCATTCTGCTGGTTTCCTTTCTGCTCTGCTGCGGAATTTCCGTGCTGACCGGGACCTCCTTCGGCACCTCTGCCACCATTGGCGTCATCTGCATGAGCATGGGAATCTCCGCAGGTACAAGCCCTCTGCTCCTTGGAGGCGCCATCCTGTCCGGCGCATTCTTCGGAGACCGCTGTTCCCCTTTTTCCACCAGTGCGCTCTTAGTCAGCGAGCTGACAAAAACCAGTATCTTCGACAATATCAAAAACATGCTCCGCTCCGCCTGGCTGCCCTTCCTGATCACCTGCATGCTGTACGGCGTTTTAGGCTTTCAGTTTCACAGTCAGGCTGACCAGACAGATTTGACTGCTCTGTTTTCCAGAGAAGTCACGCTCCACCCGGCAGCGCTTCTGCCAGCTGCCGTGATCCTGATCCTGGCCATGATGCGGATTCCAGTCAAATATGCCATGCTGGCCAGTATTATAACCTCTCTTTTGGTTGGATCTTCGATCCAGCATTTCACGCCCGGCAAGCTGCCGGCTCTGCTTCTGACCGGTTACCATGCTGCTGATGCAGAGGCCGCAGCATTTTTAAACGGAGGCGGCATCTGTTCTATGGTAAAAGTTGCAGCCATTGTGTGTATTTCTTCTTCCTACGCCGGAATCTTCCAGCGCACAGGGCTGTTGGATGGGCTGAAAGCAGGGCTTGTAAGGCTGGGCGCACATATCACGCCGTTTGGCGCTATTTTGCTGGCTTCTGTCGGCACCTCCATGATCTCCTGCAACCAGACTTTATCCATCATGCTGACAGACCAGCTTGGCCGTGAGCTGGAACCTGATGCCGGACGCATGGCGCTGGATCTTGAAAATTCCGCCGTTGTCGTAGCGCCGCTCATTCCCTGGTCCATTGCCGGAGCTGTTCCGCTTTCCACCGTCGGCGCACCGATGACCAGCCTCTTCGCGGCCTTTTTCCTGTACCTGGTACCGGTATGTTATCTGCTGACACAGATACCGGCTGTCCAAAAGGCCGATGCAGGCGAACACAGGTTGTGAGAGCAAGCACACAACGATATGGGAAAATGGAGGAAGGCGGTCTCTTTCTCTTTCGGACCTTATTTGGTTTTATTTTATTTTACCAGCAGTGACTTTCCGGTCATCTCCTTCGGCTGCTCCAGGCCCATCAGCTCAATGAGGGTCGGAGCGATATCTGCCAGGCAGCCACCCTCTCTTAACTTGCAGGACGGGTCTGCATTGACCAGAATAAACGGTACCGGGTTAGTGGTATGCGCGGTCCACGGTTCGCCGGTGCTGTAGTCTACCAGCTGCTCTGCATTTCCGTGATCAGCACAGATAAACAGAACGCCATTGACCTCCTTGATCGCATCTACAGCTCTGCCCACGCAGACATCTACCGCCTCAATGGCCTTGATAGCCGCGCTCTCCACGCCGGTATGGCCGACCATATCCGGGTTTGCAAAATTGGTGATGATGACATCGTATTTGCCGGACTTAATGCAGTCTACCAGCTTGTCACAGACAGCCGGAGCACTCATCTCCGGTTTTAAATCGTAGGTAGCAACTTCCTTCGGAGACGGAACCAGGATGCGGTCCTCGCCCGGATTCGGTTCTTCTACGCCGCCGTTAAAGAAGAAGGTTACATGCGCGTACTTCTCGGTCTCGGCAATGCGGGCCTGCTTTAAGTTATGAGCTGCCAGGAACTCACCGAAGGTGTTCGTGATGCTCTCTTTCTTAAATGCTACCAACTTATTCTGAATTGTTTCATCGTAATCGGTGAAGCAGACAAATGTAGTCTTGACACGCTCACCGCGGTCAAAGCCGGTAAACTCCTCATCACAGAAGGCACGGGTCAGCTGGCGGGCACGATCAGGACGGAAGTTGAAGAAGATCACGGAATCACCGGTCTTGATGGTTCCCACCGGAGTGCCGTTCTCCGTGATCACGGTCGGCAGCATGAACTCATCAGTCTTGCCGTCATCGTAAGATGCCTGGATTGCCTCTGCGGCATGCTCTGCATGATTACCCTCACCTTTTGTCAGAGCATTGTAAGCCTTCTCTACGCGATCCCAGTTTTTATCACGATCCATTGCGTAGTAACGGCCGGAGACTACTGCCACCTTACCAACGCCAAGCTCTTTCATCTTTGACTCCAGAGCCTCTACAAACTCCTTGCCGGAAGTCGGCGGAGTATCGCGGCCATCCAGGAAGCAGTGTACATAAACTTTGGAGAGACCGTTTCTCTTGGCCAGCTCCAGCAGTCCGTAAATGTGGGTGATGTGACTGTGCACACCTCCATCCGAAACAAGGCCGAACATATGGAGGGCAGAATCGTTTTTCTTACAGTTCTCAACTGCGGCCATCAGCGCCTCGTTGGAGAAGAAATCTCCGTCCTCGATGGACTTGGTGATACGTGTCAGCTCCTGGTATACAATGCGGCCTGCACCCATATTTAAATGACCAACCTCAGAGTTTCCCATCTGTCCGTCAGGCAGTCCGACTGCCAGACCGCTTGCCTGTCCCTTTACAAACGGGCACTGGCTCATAAGCTGGTCCATGATCGGGGTTTTGCCCTCGCAGACTGCGTTAGCCTCACAGTTGTCATTCAGTCCATATCCATCCAGGATCATTAATACCACTGGTCTTTTTTCCATGATAAGATCTCCTTCTCTTTCCCTGCAATCCCGACAGGGTTTGTCTAAAAATTGACGAATCAAATACATTGTACTTCACACAGAACAATTTTTCAAGGTGCAATTCTGATTCTGCAAAGGATTCTCATCAAGTTTTTCCAGGCAGCTTTTTCGTTCATGCCTTCTTCCCTGATATCCCGGATTTTTTCTCAGATTTCTCCGGGAAAGCCTGCTCCGATGGTGGCGCGATCTTTCCAAGCCTCACCTGCTCCAGATATTCAGCCAGATCTTTCTCCACTCCGGCAAACAGATAATGCTTGCCCGGCTTTACCAGATTGCCTCGGTCTTCCTCTATCTGGCGGCTGACACGCTCCATGTCTTCTGCCAGATCACTGGCTGACATAAGCAGACAGCCCTGACTCCGGATGATGACCTGTTCCAGACCGTCAGACGTTGCCACCGTTACCCGGTATTTTCTGCCCATCTCATGGGCAAATTTCTCAATATACTGGTCCGCGGTCTCCGCTTCTTTCGTGTAGACCACATGAATATTGTGGTAATCCTGTACGCTTCCTGTTCCTCCCGCAACCTTGTAGGCATCAAATACCACGATCAGGTTGCACCTCCTGTAGCCCTGGTAGTTGCAGAGCATGTCCATCAGGCGGTGGCGGGCACCATCCAGCGTGACCTTCATCAGCTCCCGCAGTTCATCCCAGGCATAGAGAATGTTATAACCATCCACCAGAAGATATTCTTCCACCGGTTCTTCCTTTTTTGTACGGTTATATGTTCCGGCATCGTATACCACCTGGCGCGGGCCGCTGTCATAGGAGAGTTTACGCTTGCTCTCGCCGTAGGTACGGGTAAAGATAGCCTCCAGTTCCTTGTCATCAGCTCCAAAAGGTGCGGATGTACTTCCACCACCACTGTGCGCATTCCATCCACTCCTGTCCGGTTCCGGTGCTGCGCATGCTTCCTGCCCAAGTACCGGAAGTCCGGTCTGAATGTGCATGTAATGCTTCACTTCATACCACGGCACCACGAATCCGGCTCCGTGGGCGCAGAATACAGAGCCGGTCGGATCTGCCAGATCCAGTTCTGCCTCATAACGGGTATTCTGCACCACCTCCACTGCATTATGGCAGGGGAAATACCCCTGCAGCACACAGCTTACGCGGCCGCGTCCTTTCGTGTATGACACGACTTCCCGCTGATAGTTCTGCATGGTGGCCACCGGAACAACACCGCTTAGGACCATATTCTCCCCGTCCACTTCCGGCGGCTCAAATGTTCCCTTCATACGCTCTAAGTCTGTCATGGCACGGCCGGCATATTCGGACGGAACCTCCAGCTTAAACGCGTAATACGGCTCCAAAAGCTGCACACAGCCCTCCGCGGCCGCCTCACAAAGCCCCTGCCGCACCGCGCGGTAGGTTGCCTGCCGGAAATCTCCGCCCTCCGTATGTTTCTGATGCGCACGACCCGCGATCAATGTAATCTGCATATCGGTAATTTCAGATCCGGTCAGAACACCGCGATGGTGCTTTTCCTCCAGATGAGTTAAGATCAGACGCTGCCAGTTCCGGTCCAGAAAGTCTTCACTGCACTGCGCAAAAAACTGCAGTCCGCTTCCCGGCTCTCCCGGTTCCATCAAAAAATGTACCTCCGCATAGTGACGTAGCGGCTCAAAGTGTCCCACGCCCTCAACGGCAGCAGTAATCGTCTCTTTATACACAATGCTGCCCGCATCCAGGCGGATATCCACACCAAAGCGCTCTGCCACCAGGCTTTTTAACACCTCGATCTGCACCTCACCCATAACCTGCACCTGAATTTCCTGTGCCTGCTCATTCCAGGTGATATGAAGCTCCGGTTCCTCTTCCTCCAGCTGCCTTAAATCTGCCAGCATTTTATGGGCATCGCATTCCTCCGGCAATTCCACCCGGTAAGTCAGAACCGGCTCCAAAACCGGAAGCTCGGACTCTGCTTCCGTCCCGATGCCCTGTCCCGGATACGTGTTCAAAGGTCCGGTCACTGCGCAGATCATACCCGGCATGGCTTCATTTACAGTCTCATATTTCATTCCGGAATAGATGCGGATCTGATTCACCTTCTCCGGCTCTTTTCCTTTTTCCTGCAAAAAATCTTTGACTTTCAGGCGTCCGGAGGTGATTTTCAAATGCGTCAGGCGGCTTCCCTGCTCATCACGAGAAATCTTAAAGACCTTTGCGCCAAATGCCGTGTCCTGATCGCTGTTTATTTCGCCCATCCAGCGTTCCAGCCCGTTCAGCAGTTCCTCCACTCCCTTAAGCTTTAACGCTGAGCCAAAATAGCACGGAAACAGCTTCCGCTGCCGGATCAGCCTGCGGATCTCCTGCTCCGGAATGCTGCCATTTTCCAGATACTGCTCCAGAAGCTCCTCCTCCGACATGGCGATGGTCTCCCAGATCTCTTCCGGCACATTTTCTTTTTGTCCGTCCAGAAGCGCAAAATCCACACAGGACTCACTCAGCCGCTTTTGCAGCTCAGAAAGCAGCACTTCCTGCACCGTGCCTGGCTGATCCATTTTATTGATGAAAAGAAACGTCGGAACCCGGTATCGCTTTAGCAGGCTCCACAGCGTCTCCGTGTGCCCCTGCACACCGTCCGCTCCGCTGATGACCAGCACTGCATAATCCAGCACATTAAGTGTCCGCTCCATCTCTGCCGAGAAATCCACATGCCCCGGCGTGTCCAGAAGTGTCACCGTGACATCGCCAAGCCGGCATACGGCCTGCTTTGAAAAGATCGTGATACCACGCTCCCGTTCCAGGGCATAAGTATCCAGATAGGCATCCCGGTTGTCCACGCGCCCCAGCTTTCTTGTCGTTCCTGTTGTATATAAAATCGCTTCTGACAGGGTTGTTTTCCCTGCATCTACATGGGCCAGAAGCCCTATGCAGCGATAGCATTCTGCCTTTTTCGAATCCTGCTGCGCCATGAAAAAAGCCTCCTTCTGTGATCGCATAATGAAAAATTATACCACAGAAGGAGGCTCCAGTCTACAGCTCCAGCCCCTCCGCAATCCTTCCCAGGGTCTCTGCGGACTGGATCAGCCTTGTTGTTTCATCCTCATTCAATGAGATTGGTACGTGGGTTTCCACGCCCTCCGCTCCCAGCACCACAGGCATGCTCATTGCAATATCACAGATTCCATATTCCCCGTGCATCATCGAAGACACCGGAAGGATTGACCGTTCATTGCGGATAATACAGGCACAGATGCGCCGCACAGACATGGCAATGCCGTAGTAGGTGGCCTGTTTTTTTGCAATGATATCGTAGGCGCTGTTTTTCACGGACTCAGCAATCTCATCCAGCTTCATTTTCGGATTGTCATAGCCGCGCATCGCACAAAAAGCATCCAGCGGAATGCCGGAAATGTTGGTGCTGCTTAATACTGCGATCTCGCTGTCACCGTGTTCCCCTACAATATAAGAATGCACGCTGCGGCTGTCCACCCGCAGATGCTCCCCCAGGGCATATTTCATCCGTGCCGTGTCCAGCACCGTGCCGGAGCCGATCACGCGGTTTTCCGGCAGCCCGCTGAGCTTAAGCGCCGCATAGGTCAGAATATCCACCGGATTTGACACGATGAGAAGAATGCCCGCGAAATTCCGGGATGCGATCCTGGGGATGATGCTTTTGTAAATCTCCACATTCCGATGAACCAGATCCAGTCTGCTCTCATCCGGTTTCTGGTTTGCTCCGGCTGTCACAATGATGACCGCCGCGTCTGCCACATCATCATAATCACCCGCATATACCTTCATGGGCGCCGCAAACGGAATACCATGGGAAATGTCCTTCGCTTCCCCGTCTGCTTTGTCAGCATTTACATCCAAAAGCACCAGTTCTGAAAACAGTTTGCTCTGCATCAGCGTAAACGCTGTCGCAGAACCAACAAAGCCGCAGCCAATGACTGCGGCTTTTCTGGGCTTCATCACATTACTCATAAGACCCTCTCTTTCCTGAATGACGATCCGCACCGGACATGTACAAACCGTCTTCAACAGTCATGAACTCGTTTCTAGTCTTTGTGAGAAATGGACTCTGTATACCAGACTTATGAAATTTTATAAAAAACCTATTGTCCCTGAACCAGCTTTTCCGCATTCTTCATCCAGTCTGCGCGGAAGAAATACACCGTCATGCCGGCTGCGCAAAGCACCCAGGTCAACGGCCATCCCGCGATCACCACAAGAAGATTGTGCGTCATCGGTACGGTAATGGCCAGATAAATCTGCCGGATCACAACAAAGCAGCTAAGCATAAAGAACATGGGAATGCTGGATTTTCCGGCCCCGCGCAGGGCACCGCTCAGGATCTGGACCACCGGAAGACTCCAGTAGGCATAAGAAAACATCTTCAGCATTGCAGCGCCATTGGTAATAACTGCCGCATCGTCTGTAAACAGGCTCACAAGCAGAGCACCTTCCCGATTCATCCAGACGCTTCCGGCCAGAATAATGGCCGAGCACATGACCCATGCAATAAAAATTCCCTGTTTTACCCGCTCAGTCTTTCGTGCGCCGATATTCTGTCCGACAAAGGTGGTGATCGTCATGTTAAAGCTCTGCAGTACAAGCTGTAAAAAACCATCGATCCGGATCGTAGTAGAGTAGCCTGCAATGGCCGCCGTTCCAAAGCTGTTGATATATGACTGCACCACAACGTTTGAAAAAGCCGTAATGCTCTGCTGCAGCGCCGCCGGAAGTCCGACCATAAGGATCTGTCTTATCATTTCCCGGTGAAACCGTATCTTCTTCAGCTCTACGCGATAAGCCTCGCTGGTCCGGATCAGCTGACGCATGACCAGATAAGCGCTGACCGCCTGGGCGATCATGGTTCCCAATGCCACTCCGGCTACGCCAAGACGGGCCACACATACCAGAAGCACATCCAGGATCACATTTAAAACACTGGCGACTGCCAAATAGATCAGCGGATCCCTGGAATTTCCGATTGCCCTGAGAATGCCGGAGCCCATGTTATAAAACAGAAGGAACGTAATGCCGGCAAAGTAAATGGTCAGATAGAGAGTAGAATGCGGCAGCACCTCCTGCGGTACACCAATAGCTCGCAGAAGCGGGCGTGTCAACGCAATACCGGCAACGGTAAACAGGGCGCTCAGCAGCACGGTTAACGCCAGCGCACTGTGCACAGCCTGACTCATCTTTTCTTTCTGGCCGGCGCCAAAATACTGGGCAATAACTACACCGGCACCAACCGACAGTCCCATGAAAAAGCCTACCAGCATCTGGATGACCGATGCCGATGCACCGACTGCCGCCAGCGCATTCGTATCCACAAAGTTTCCGACTACATAAGAGTCTGCCGTATTATAAAGCTGTTGAAAAAGATTTCCGATCAGCAGCGGTACGGCAAAAACCAGAAGGGCCTTAAAGATATTTCCCTCAATCAGATCTGTCTGTTTCCCCAACACGTTTATACCCCTTATTTACCCGCCTGATGTTCTTTTAAGTATTCCTCGGTCAGTGCCACTGCATCCATAATGCACTGCGGACAGCTGCAGAGTACCTTGCCGGTCTCAACACCCTTTAACTCACGGCACAGGTAGGAACCGTTCTTTTCTTTGAATTTCTGCACCTGATCCTTTACCTGCTTGTAGGTACTTCCCTTCGTCGGCATGCCTTTCTTTAAATCTCCTACGCTGTTGGCAAGCCCGATCACCATCATCATGCCGGAAAGGGCGCCGCACATTTCCATCATGCCCATGCCAAGGCCAAAGCCTTCGGCAATCCGAAACAGCTCCTGCTCGTCTACCCCAAACTCTTTGCAAAAGGTGCATGCTACCGCCTGTGCGCAATTGTACCCCTGGTTATGTAATGAAATTGCGTATTCTGCTTTTGTACTCATGATGTTCTTCCTCCGTCTGAATTCTTTCCGGCCATAACTGCATATTTTTCTCTGTTATGCCCTGACTCTGATATTCAGTATACTCCGAATTTTTCAGACTGTCCACCTCACAATTACAGATTATCTAAAAGTGTCTGCACATCGGAAAGCTCCGGAAACCAGATCGGCATATCCATCCTGTCCTGATGCTCTCCGATCATCTTTTCCATCCAGACCATATTGTACCACCGTCCGAATTTATAACCACACTTGTAAAATTCGCCCACAAGCCGGTAACCGATATGAGCGTGGTATTCCACACTGTTGCGGGTCAGATACTCATCCTCCACCTCCGGCACGCCGATACAGGCCTCCATATTCAGGATTCCCATAGCACCACAAACAGCCTCCAACGCACGGTTCAGTCTTCCGCCCACGCCGGAATGCCGCAGATTCTCATCGACATAGATTGAGGTTTCCACAGCCCAGTCGTAGGCTGCACGGTCATGAAATGGACCAACATATGCATAGCCGAGGATCTTCCCGTTCTGCTCTGCGACCAGATACGGATATTTCTGTAAAGTGTGGCGGATCCGTCCGCGGAATTCTTCCAGCGTTGGGACTTCATACTCAAACGTGATGGCCGTTTTAATCACATACGGCGCATAAATGGCTAACAGACTTTCTGCATCATCCTCTGTGGCTACACGGATTCGGATATCATGTTTTTTCATAAATATATCTCGCTTTCTTACAGCTTCGGCCAGCATTTCGGCAGTTTCGGATTTTCCACCCGAACCGGTTCCGGGTATTCCCGGCCGAACAATTCCAGTTCTACATGATCCAGGATCTCCGGCTCTACCGGACAGTTCACCTCCACGCCCGGAATCGGGAAATCCACCGGAACCGTAGGCACCTTGGCGATCCGCCGAATCTCGTCCATGCCGGATATCACTTTTCCGAATACCGGATAGACTCCCTTGTGATCCGGACAGTCGCGAAGCGGGAAGAAAAATTCACAGCTGGCCAGTCCTGCCTCCCCGTAGCCGCCCATGCAGACACAGCCCGGATGCGAATCCAGCGGCTCAACTTCCGGATTTAAGGAAAATTCATTTGGGATCAGATACTGAGTTTCCTTGTGCCCAAATGCAGTGTAGCTCATATCCACCCAGTTTCCCGGCACAATGCGCTCAATGGCATGGTGATCCAGGTAACCGTGAGACGCTGCAAAAAGAAAGCTGTTTACCGTGTTCGGCGCGGATTCCGGTAAAAGCTCGATCACGATATCTGCTCCGTTTTCCATATGAAGCGTTGCTATGGGATGTCTCATATTTCGGCTCCTCCCTTATTCAATGATCTGCAGATTCTTCGGGTAATGATTGAGGACTTCTACTCCGTCCTCAGTAACCAGTACCAGATCCTCCACACGGACACCGGTATCTCCGGTTAAGTAGATGCCAGGTTCGATCGAAAAGATCATACCAGGCTTTGCTTCCCAGTTATTTGCCGAGGAAACATCGCCAAACTCATGCTCGGACAGCCCGATGAAATGACCCAGACGATGATTAAAATTCGGTCCCCATCCTGCTTCGGTAATCAGATTTCTTGCAGCCGCATCCAAATTCCGAAGCGGTACACCCGGCCGGATTTTGCTGATGGCCGCCTCATTGGCTGCCCTTGTCGTCTCATAAACCTTCCTGTGCTCCTCACTGACCGTTTTGAAATAGAAGGTACGGGTCATGTCGGAGCAGTAGCCATCCTTGATACAGCCCACATCGAACAGGACACAGTCTCCCGGTTTGACAGCAGTATCATCCGGGGCATGATGCGGATCTGCCGCATTCGCGCCGAAAGCAACTAAAGGCGGGAAGGAATATCCGTCCGCGCCAAGGCTCATATAAATCCCAAGCATCTGGTCCGCAACCTCCTGCTCCGTCACACCCTCATGGATCAGGCTTTTAAACCGGGCCATGGCCTGGTCATTAATGTCTGAAGCCACACGCATCTTTTCCTGTTCCTCAGCATCTTTCACACCGCGGGTAATATCCACCGCTGCAGAAGCATTCACAAAACCGGTCGCTGCCTTCATCTCCATAAGCGGAAGCAGAAACCGGGCCTTTAAATCCTTATCCACACCAAGCACGGCATTCTTATCCAGATGTGCTGCTACAATCTCAGCCACCGGATCTGTGTCAGAATACCAGACCTTCTCCACACCCACCTCCTGCGGCACATGGAACAGATGATTTAAAAAATAAGCATGATGTCCGTCTGCCCGTAACAGCAGTGCATAAAACCGCTCGATCGGTACCATGGACACACCGGTCAGATAGTAAATAGACATAGGATCTGTCAGCAGCATCTGGCTAACCCCCTGCTTCTGTAATTCATCCAGAATTCGTTTTGCTCTTGCTTCGTTCATGGTAAAATCCTCCTTATTTTTTCTTTGCTATCGGCAGTTTTTTCTCAAAAATCCCTATCTGCCAAAAGGGGCGCCGCAGACCCTCCGGTCCTCGACGCCGCCTTTTTAAAACTGTGTACGCAGCTTCGGATCCAGCAGATCACGCAGGCCATCACCAATGAAATTGGCTCCCACTGCCATGGTAAAGATTGCTAGTCCCGGAAAACCGGATACCCAGAATTTGTTAAAATAGTCTACACCGTCAGAAACCATCATGCCCCATTCCGGAGTAGGCGGTGCAGAACCCAGCCCCAAAAAGCTTAGGGTTGAGAACATCAGAATCTTGTTTCCGATGTCTGTGGTTGCCATGATCAGTACGGAACTGACACTGTTCGGTATGATTTCCTTCATCAGAATGCGCATGCGGGAAGCACCGAGGGCTTCTGCCGCATTGACATACTCATTCTCCTTCACACTCAAAACCACGCTTCGCATAAGCCTTGCGTAAGTCGGCCAGGATACGATGACCAGAGCAAACATGGTGTTGAACAGATTGGAGCCCATCACCGCATTGATGATCATTGCCAGGATCAGAGATGGGAAAGACAGGATCATTTCCGAGAAACGCATCATGACATTGTCCAGCCACCCTCCCACATAGCCAGCCAGTGCTCCGTAAAAAGTACCGATGACGCCGGCGATCGTCACAGAAAGGCATCCGGCAAGCAGGGAATATCGTCCACCGTAGATCACACGGCTGAAGATATCGCGGCCGAAATTATCCGTTCCGAACCAATGGCTGGCAGACGGTGCGTTCAAACGCAGGGGCAGATCCTGGGTGATCGGATCGTATGGCGCGATCACCGGAGCAAAGACAGCTGCAAGGATCCATCCCAGGCAGATCACAATTCCCAGCGTGAACAGATAATTGGATTTTAATAATTTTTTCAGGGAATATATCATCAGCTGCACCTCACTCTTGGATCGATGATTCCATAAAGAATATCTACCACCGTATTAATGATCATATAATTCAGCGCGATCAAAAGCGCTACGCCGATGATGGCCGGATAATCTGCCGCCATCACGGACTCATAGGCAAACTGGCCCACACCAGGCCATTTGAAAATTGTCTCAACCAGCACCATGCCGCCCAGAAGATTTCCGAGTCCAAGACCAATGACAGTCATAACCGGAATCAGGGCATTTCCCAGAGCATGGCGCATGATCAGCCCCAGACCGCTTAACCCCTTTGCCTTTGCCGTGCGGATATAGTCAGTAGAAAGCGCATCCAGCAGATTGGAACGGGTCGTTCTGGTGATCAGGCCCATGGTGAAGGCTGCCAGCACAATACTCGGCAGGATCAGATGGCGCAGTGCATCCATAGCTTTGACCGTATTTCCCTCCAACAGACTGTCCAGCACATACATACCGGTCACGGTCTGCGGCGCGGAAAAACTGTTGCTTAAGCGTCCCGGCCCCGGAAAGATCTTTAATTTGTAATAAAAGAAATACAGCATCAGCAGGGCAAACCAGAACGCCGGAATGCTGACACCCGTGACGGAGACAGCACGGACGGCCTGGTCGATAACGCTGTTTCGGCGAATGGCAGAAATGATGCCAAACAGGATGCCGAACAGGGACGCTATCACGATGGAGAACAGGGCAAGCTCCAGAGTTGCCGGATAACACCGGGCCAGATCATCCAGAACCGGTCGGCTGGTGCGGATGGATGTACCAAGATCAAAATGCAGTAAATTGCGGATATAATAAAAATACTGCACGATCAGAGGCTGATCCAGTCCATGTCTTGCCCGGTAAGCCGCTACGATCTCCGGGTCATTTAAGGCTCTCTGGCTTAAGTTCGCCACCACCGGGTCACCGGGAATCATCTTGGTCAAGATGAATACCAGCGTAGCCACCCCAAGCAGCATGACGATCAGATTCACCACGCGTTTTCCAATAAATTTCAACTCTCCCATTTGGTATCTTTCCTTTGTTATTTTACATTGATTTCAGTCAGGTCGATGGTATAGGAATCGAAGATATCTACGCCTGCCAGACGGGTGCTGTGTGCAATGTGAGCCGGTGCCTGTGCGATGACAATGAACGGCCCATCCTCATACATGGCATCCTGGATTTTTCCAAGAACGTCTGCACGTGCCGTATCATCTGTCGCTTCCATTGCCTCCTGATACATTGCCGCAAGCTCCGGATCCTTCTCAGCTGTCCAGCCGGCACGCTGGCCAACCACACCGCCCGGTAAGAACTCGAGCTGTACGTTCGGATCGCTGTAGTCAACGCCCCAGTACATCACTGTAAATCCAAGGGTTCCGTTACGGTATTCATCACCGTAGCCTGCGGCCCAGGCCTCGGTCTTGATATTCACATGAATGCCGATCTGGGACAAATCATCTTTTACCTTCTGAGCCAGATCGGTCAGCAGAATACCTTCCATGTCCAGGTCAGAAACGGTCATATCTACATCAAAGCCATCCGGGTAACCTGCGTCTGCCAGAAGCTGTTTTGCCTCATCTAAATTGGTATAATCATCCGGGCGCTGACCCTTGCTTCCCATAAAACCATCCTGAATGATGGAATACGGAGTCAGTGTACCATCGCCGCATATCATGCGGATACCGGAGTAATCCAGTGCCTTGCGGATTGCTTTCTGCACATCCGGGTCAGAAACCGGACCGCCATACTGCTCATCCATGTTCATCATAACGAAGCCGATCATTTTGGTAGTGCCGTCAACCACCTCTACGTTATCGGCAGACTTTAATTCCTCCATGGTGTCATCCGTCAGGTTTAATGCCACATCGATATCGCCGGTGGACAGCGTCATCATCTGTGTATTTGCATCCGGCTGGATCTTTAAGATATATTTGTCTACATTCGTTGCCTCACCCCAGTAATTCGGATTCTTCTCCAGAACTACTTCCTCATCCGGAGTATAGCTTGACAGCACATACATGCCGCTTCCGGCGCTGGTGCTGTCAAGGAAGCTCTGTGCGGTATCGGTGCTGGAAGCATCCTCCGCATCCGTTCCTCCGTTTTCTTTTACCACTGCGCTGTCCAGGACAGCCATGGAAGAGTAGGTCAGCTTAGAAAGGATGGCGCTGTCCGGCTGATTTAAGTGGAATACTACCGTTTTGTCATCCGGAGTTTCAACGCTCTCAATCGTATCACAGATAAAGGACGGGTTTCCCTTTAAGTTCTTGGTACGGTTGATGCTGAATGCAACATCGGCAGAAGTGATCGGGTTTCCGCTGGCGAAATTCAATCCGTCTTTTAAAGTGACTGTCAGGGTCAGACCGCCCTCAGAAAACTCATAAGAATCAGCCAGACATGGCTGCGGGGTTCCGTTGTTCTCATAAAACTTAAAAAGATTTTCATAGCAGGCATTGGCAATAAGCTGTGGATATTTCTCGTACACATGTCCCGGATCAAGAGTGGAAAATCCGGAGCCCATGGCTACGATCACGGTATTGCCGTTTCCGTCTGTGCCGGTTCCTGCCTCAGCACTTCCTGTTGTTCCTGCTGCAGTGGTGCCATCTGCTGCCTGTCCGCCGCCGCATGCCACAAGGCCTGCTGCGACTGCCATGGAAAGGGCAATGGCTGCAATTCTTTTCTTTTTCATAATATTTTCCTCCTCTTATTCATATAAAAGACAGGCCACATAGTGTCCTGGTTCTACCTCTTTTAACTCCGGCACTTCTTTGGAACACCGGTCACAGGCCTTTGGGCACCGGGTGTGGAACCGGCATCCGGACGGCGGATCGGACGGACTCGGGACCTCACCGGTTAACCGGATACGCTCCCGGCGGTCTGCCGCATCTACCTGTGGGATAGCGGAAAGCAACGCTTCCGTATAAGGATGGTACCGCTTTGCGTAAAGCTGGTCATATGCTGCGATCTCCACCATTTTTCCCAGATACATCACACCAACTCGGTCACTGACCTGATATACCACATTTAAGTTATGGGAAATGAAGAAATAGGTCAGTCCCAGCCGTTCTTTTAATTCCTGCAAAAGATTCAACACCTGGGCCTGCACCGATACGTCCAGTGCGGATACCGCCTCGTCACAGATGATCAGCTCTGGCTCCAGGGCAAGGGCCCGGGCAATACCGATCCGCTGCTTCTGTCCGCCGGAAAGCTCGTGTGGATAACGGCTTAAATGATAAGTATCCAGCCCTACCAGATGCAAAAGCTCCTCAATTCTGGCATTCACATCCAGCTTCCCGGTCATATGGTGGATTTCAAACGGTTCCATCAAAATCTGGCGAACTGTGCGCCGCGGATTTAAGCAGGCTGACGGATCCTGAAAGATGATCTGTGCTTTCTTTCGCATCTGCTTTAGAGCTCCGCCCTTTAAGCCTGAAATATCTTCCCCATCCAGATAAATGTGTCCGGCTGTAGCCGGGATCAGCCGGATCAGGGTGCGGCCCAGAGTACTCTTCCCGCATCCGGACTCACCTACCACGCCAAAGGTTTCTCCCTTCATAATATCAAAAGAAACATCATCTACCGCACGTACTGCGTTCGCTTTCTTTTCTTTTCCTTTAAAATAAACTTTTACATGGTCGGCATGGACCAGCACCCTTTTGTTTTCCGGATTCTCTGCACCGGTTCCTGCACTGCGATTCTCATCTGCCATTGCCGTCACCTCCCATTGTTTCTGTTTCAGAAGCAGCTTTCGCTGTTTCCGTCTCGCACAGCCAGCAGCGCACCTGCCGCGCACCATGTTCAAACACCGGCGGCTCCTGCTGTCTGCAGCGCTCTGTCGCCTTCGGGCAGCGTGGACAGAAACGGCAGCCCTCAATATACTCCGTTGGGTTCGGTACCATGCCTTCAATGGTAGAAAGCGGTGCCCGCTCCTTTGTGATGCGCGGGATCGCACTTAAAAGTCCCTGGGTATACGGATGCAGAGGTTCTTCAAAAATATCCTCTGCAGAGGCTTTTTCAACCATGCGGCCGTTGTACATGACCATCACGGTATCACATAATTCACTCACTACGCCCAGATCATGCGTAATAAACACCACAGAGGTATTCATGCTCTGGTTCAGATCACGGATCAGATCCAGAATCTGTGCCTGGATCGTCACATCCAGCGCCGTGGTCGGCTCATCTGCGATCAGGATCTGCGGCTGACAGGCCAATGCCATTGCGATCATCACCCTCTGGCGCATACCGCCGGACATCTGGTGCGGATATTCATAAGCACGAGCTGCCGGATTGGCAATGCCGACTGCCTCCATCATGCGGATTGCTTCCTCCATGGCTTCTTTCTTTTTCATGCCCCGGTGCAGACGCAAAGATTCTGCGATCTGCTTTCCACAGCGAATAATGGGATTTAAAGAAGTCATCGGCTCCTGAAAGATCATAGAAATCTCATTTCCGCGGATTTTCTGCATTTCCCGTTCAGAAAGCTGCACCAGATCGTTTCCGCGATAAAGGATCCGTCCTCCTGTCACCTTTCCCGGAGGATTGGGAATCAGCTGCATCATAGCCAGGGAAGAAACACTCTTTCCGCTTCCGCTCTCACCCACAATGCCAAGCTTCTCACCCTTTTTCAGGCTATAGCTTAAATGATCCACCGCCCGCACAGTTCCCGCCATGGTCTTAAATTCCACACAAAGATCTTTGATTTCCAGTAATGTTTCCGCCTGATTCATACTTATACTCTCGTTTCTATCAGTTTAAAGTGGCAAAGCGTCAGCGTAAAAAAAATACGACGCATTACACTGCCATAGTATACGTGAGAGAATACCATATTTTAGAAAAAATATCAAGCAAAACAGCGCAAAAATACAGCCCCGGACTTTGGACCCGGGACTGTGTTTTTCATTGTTTTTTTATTTTACGCGGGTCAGAAGCCCGATTGTTTCGCAGTTAGCAGTGTCTTGAACCTGTGAATCTACTTATTATATAGTAAGTTATGCTATCACTCAGTTTCCGCACAAAATAAGGCAAAACTGGTTACCGAATACATTTTCGTTTTTCTGAGCAACCTAGCATATTATACCGTAATTTATGCGCCGTAGTCAAATCGTTGTCATTGACTACGGCGCATCTGTTTTACTGTCTTAAACCCGGATGCTGTAGCGCTCCGTCCTGGTCAGGCGTAAGTACCACCGGCTCTGTTGCCATGCGGCCATCATCATCTAAATAATACCATTTACCGCCTGACGTCTGCAAGCCCTTAACCATAGCTCCATCTGTCCCCAGATAATACCAGTCACCATTGTAGCGGTACCAGGTGTCATGAACCATCATACCAGCACCGTCAAACCAGTACCACTTATCCTCATCGTGGTACCAGGCGTTGACCACATGTTTGCCACTGCCATCCCGGAAGTAAAACCGCCAGCCACCGTCCTCCTGCTGCCATCCGGTCTTAACCTGTTCCGGCACCGGCGTCAAAAAGAGCGCTCGTTCTTCCTGGCGGCGTTTGGTGAGACCGGTCAGTTCTCTGCCGCCTGCCTTGTTGTAAGCCAGGATCATGTGAGAGATTTCCGCACGCGTCCGTGATCCCTGTGCAGTAAGGCCGTCGATAGAGCCGACGTTGTAGGCAAAGGACACCAGGGCATCAAATTCGTTCTGGGTCCACCGGTATGTGGCATACTTGTCCACCTTCGGGCCATACTTGCGATTGATGGATTCACGCAGCCACTCATCTGCCGTCTTCTGGCTAATGCGCAACCCCTGGCAAATCGTGGTGCCTGTGATAGACTTGTCTGCAGTGGTGGTGCCATAGCCGATGGTCCAGACACCTACGGCATCCTGGTAAGCTGTCAGACGGCAGCCTTCAAATTTTTTGATCAGCGCAAGTCCTTTTTCTGATATTTTCATTTGATTATCCTTTCTGCCTTATTTGCAGCTTACATCGTCAAGCTCAATGCCTTCCATAACCGCCCTGGCTTCCAGCACCGCAAGGTAATCCGTCATGGCGGTCAACTGCATATTATAGGTACTTCTCGGACATGTCGGCTTAAACGGCAGCGTGCCTGCATCCCATTTCTCTAACATCCCTTTCAAGCCATAATATCTGATAGCCAGCTGATTATACTCAGCCTTAAATCTTTCCTTATAATCTGCGCTGTTCATCATTTCGACAGTTTCGCTTAATTTCATCATAGATTTGTCCTCTTTTCTTCTTAATTATTATAAGGGTAGCGCTTAAATCGCCCATTGCGATATCGCAACAACATGGCGGCCGTCACCCGGGCCGCCGCGGGAGATATCTGGATCACCTCCTCTCAATGCTTATCGCTGTACCTTGTCCGCTGCCATATCTCGGTCACACGCTCCCATCCGTCCATTGCAACCAGCGCTACTATAAAAGCTGCAATCATACAAGCAAATAAAAGATACCAGGTAATCGGCTTTGACATCCAGGCCAGCAGCGCCACCAGTGCCACCGGGCAAAGGACCAGGCTCAGCACGATCACAACCACGGCGGTCGGCACCTGCTTAAAGCATGGCAGTTCTTTGATTACCTGCGTAATTACAGATACTAAAAAAGCCATCACACCGATGGCCACCAACACATACGCTGCATACTGCAACACGTCGTTCATATTCATTTCTCATCCTCACTTTCAATCTTCAATTCCATACTCTCTGCGCTTGATTCGCCGATCAAGCACCATAGCTTCTTCATCACTCAGAGTCGGCAGCTTTTCACAGGCTTCATATCCGATCTGACAGTCTCCGTTTCCACCAGCCTCCCTGTATGGCTTATAGATGTAATCCAAATTCCGACGCTCCTTTAAAGTAACGCCGCCACGCTGAACAAATTTATCAGTAAGATAAAGCAGCTTGTCATGCCCCAGACCGATGATCATATCATTCTGCGCCTGCTCATGTTTAGATAACGCATTCTTTTTCTGATCATGGCGTGTGATCAGAAACTGGATAAATGCAAAAAGCGCATTTGACCCGATCACTGCGGCAATAACCTGTGATGTATCCAAGTCCATCATCTCCTCTCTTATTCCGGCATCCAAACTATGTGCTTGCTATACCGTGTCACCCCGATATTGTACCGTGGCCGCTCCTCATCAAACGCCCGGTACCTGATCCAGTCATCCAGGATGATACCTGCCAGACTCACCGGCATCCACAACACTGTGTACTGCGGGCATATCTGGCCCAGGATGTTGCCCGGTATGCCGCTGTAGTCCCAGACATTCCACCCCAGCCAGAGATTAACCACACAGCCAGTCAGAAACTCTAATGCCGTGATTCCGATCGCGCCGATCCAGACCTGCTGCCATAGCGGCGTATCCCACTGCAGCACCTCATTGATCAGTCCAAGCATGACAAAACACAGGCCGCCCAGGATAAACATAGTCCAGTGGCTCCAGCCCCGCCAGATCAGCTCGATCAGCACATAAAGCGCACCGCCAACGTCAAACAAAAAGCTGTATTTGCAAAACAGTTTAAGCATCCGCATCATCTCCCGCCAGACTCGCAATCTCTAAAAGATATGCTTTGAGGACCTCCGACTGGTACTGCTCCGGCACATCCACACCGTAATAGATCTGCTGCAGCTCATCAGCTGTCTCGCATCCGGCTACCCACATGTTAAGCGCGTTGCAGTAGGTGGTATGGTAGCTGACATGCTGCATGGCAGCCGCGATGATGGTCTGCATGTCTGTCGCACTGTAATACCGACACGGCTTGCCGTCAGAGTGATACTCCAACTGCTCGGCTCCGGTCGCAAGCTGGGCCTGCTTACCAAAGAGGTTAAGCTGATCATGCTCAGTCAGCGCAAAGTGCTCCACGGTGCCGTCTGCCAGTGTTACGCTGATGCCTGCATAAATAATCTGCTCGCAAGCCTGACTGATCTCCTGTTTTTTTGCTGTCTTGAACTCTTTCAGAGTTTCCGGCTTCTTTTCTTCTGGAGCAACTGCATCCACACGTTCTATCAGCTTCCTCATATCTTTCTGAATGCGCCCGATATCAGACTCAGGCAGGTATGAAAATACCGGTTTCGGATTCTTTGAATCTGTCACATCAATGTATTCCAACATGGCCCCATCTGGCATATCAACAAACATACAAAGAAGCCCCTGCGGAGTTTCTGTTATGCCGTAAGTAACTGACCAGATTTTTCCGGTTGTATCATAAATAACTAACGCTTTCATTATTTTCTCCTTTGCTTAATCTTTGCCTACAATTCTAACTGTATATGTACCGGCTTCACTTACAGGCACCCTTATTTTTCCTTTTGTCAATATTGCCGTAGTGCCATCGATGTCATAATACGCAGAGCGTGGCATCTCCAAATAGTGATATCCATCGTATGCCGTCATATATGCATGATTAATATATGCGGATACTACAACTGATATAGGTGTAAAACTAAAGTTAGACACTTCGACAACATAACATCTTTGTGGTGTACCATTTATGTTTGTAAACGCATCTTTACTTCCAGCATAAACATCAGCCTGATAGTATCTATATGCTTCTACATTTCCCGACACACCGGCAATTGTTTCTCCTTTTTTAATCTTCCCTGCTGTAATACCAAGTGCATTTCGCAGCTTGTCTGCCGTGCAGCGAGCTTCTGGCGCCCATGATGCTCCATTTGACCGATAAATACCCTCTGGCAGCGAGTTAACAGCGAAATAACTTCCTGTAAATGCAGCTCCGCCATTTTGATATTGTCCTCGCTCTGTTAACGTTCCAGTCACTTTTTTACCATTTACCCATGCCGTTTTTCCGGATGAAATCTGATTAGCCGCCGCATTTGCGCTGGTCTGTGACGCCAGACTGTTTGCTGTAACCGTGCCGCCAGATGTATATCCCGCCGGAATCACCTTGCTCTGTCCACAGTTTAGAGTCCCAGACTGACCACCATTATTCGGCATACTTCCCGCTGCTGCCTCATCCCCAGAGTCCCTGGTGACAGCAGTGTATCCGACAAGCACCTGGGCTTTACTGGCGGTGCAATCATCTGATCCAGTACCGGCACCTCCACCACCTGGAATCCATATCTTTCCCATGTTATTACACTCCTTTCAAGCCGACCGTAATGTCCGTTGTTGGCTGCTTATAAACCTTAAATGTCACACTACCATCTGCAGTTGTGCCGGTTCCAGTTGCCAGAATTCCAAATGCTTTATTGTAGGCTTTCTGAGCCGCCAGGTCTGCGCCATCTTCCAGAGCACTCACCAGTATTGGATTATCCTCGGCTGTGACACCGTCAACTGCCACTGTCTGACTGTACGGTGCTGCTGATCCGGTCCATTCAGCTGCTTTAAGAGTGAGTAGCGTAACATGCTCCTGACGGTTAATAGCCGCATTGGTCGCATTAATGTCATTGGCCCCGAAGGGATCACCTTCCTGAGTGTATGCGGTCTCATCTGCAATTACCGACGTTCCGTCTGTATTTGCTGTAATTCTGTATTTGCGAGCGCCATCATACATGGCATCCTTGTAATCTGTCTTTAACATATTTCCCCTCCATTTAAAACAAAGGACAGGTGGCGCCGTCCAGTGATCCGGCTCTGAATATTGCTGTACATCAGCCTGCAGGCCTCCTCGATTCGATTCAACTCTTTCCAGTCAATGAAAGGTTGGTTTTCGTAGAAAGTTTTTCTCTCGCCAACAGCAAAAGGAAATACCCCATCGCAGATATGGTCCACATTGACTTCGAACCGATTAATCTCATCCGCATAAAAACCATAATCAGAATAGGTCTTGTCCTCCCCCATATCCTCAAATTCAAAATCCGGCCACAGGATAAGAGCCTGCTGCCGGATTTCATTCAGATTTCCCTTTATGCGATTATAGTCCTCAATGTTGAAGAAATCACTGGACTGCCAGTCTGTTTTTGGTTGCTGCCACATTACTCATATCCCTCCTTGCTTTTATGGTGCCGGACAGAGCGCCATTGAATTTTAATGTATGTTCATAGATCCGTAAAAGCAGGTCCGGAACATATTTGTTTTCCAGAAATGCAATATCGTTTGCATCAATCCGCGGCTCTCCACGATAGTTCAGATCATACTCCCGATCCGCGCGCAGATAGTTGCCTACCCACTCAGCAAGATCTGCTGCATGCTCCGATGTTGACACCAACGGATTCTCCCACGCCTCAACCGTACCGGTAGGATTTAGCTGCCTGCTTACTACAGCCTGGGTCGCATTGTACTCGTATCCATTGATAATCACTTCCGTTTCAGATTCTCCGGAGATTTCTACTGTAACATAGTAAGCACTGCTGTCAATGATTTTCACCGTGTCCCCTGCAGCCGTCTCTGCATCATACCCGTGAGATGCCGCATTCAGATAAAAAGTATGCTCCGTCTCTCCGGCAGGGATTGTTTCTTTCGCAAGCTGGCGTTTTTCAAGACCTAGAGTATAGATTGTCCTGGTCATCTGAAGTTCCTTAACCTTTGATAACTGCGTCCCTTTCGGTGTCTTGGTAAGTTCCTTCCCATATGACAGTTCATAATCTGTGCTGTCACCAAAAGTAATCTGCCTCAGAGTCACACGGTTCCACTAGCCAGCAATCTGATAGCTTCCCATAGTGCAGCGACAAATGCTTTAATGAGATTCCATTTAAGCTGCCATTGCGTAGTTAGCACATCCATCACTGTGATGATACCATAAAAGCTAAAATTTTATTTTTCATATCGTTTATCCTTTCCTAAAGCATGAATTTCTCTTGTTTTTTTCTAGATGGTATAGTAAAATAATTACAAGATATCTTAATAAAAAGGAGTGATACCTGACCCCCACTTTTGGGTTGGGCCATCGCTCCTTTTTACTTTTGTCTTGAAAAAATATTGATTATCTGATTGTTCTTCACCAAAATAAGCTTGTCCACAAAAGAAGTGTGACGGGACCAGTATATGCCTTCCACTTGTCTCAGTATCTCAGTTTCCGACAACGGACATGTTGAAATATCTAAAATAAAATTTGAAGCTTGCTTCTTCTTTTTAGATATCGCATTATAAATAAGATTGCTGCTTGTTCCTGTCAATTCTTTTAAATCGAATGCTTCACCCCTGAAAATATAATCCGGCGTAGAAACTCCCTTTGGATTCAGTACCCTAGGCACCATTGCAATTTCTCCTCCAAGTTCCTTTTCGAGAAGTTCTGCTATCTCTTTTTCCTTTGCGGCATAGTCTAGAACAACCTGCTTTCCATCAACTTTATAATCAATACCATTTACCGTATATGTATTTAAGTCTATTATTTGGTGAGAATTCGGTGTTGCTTGCGCTTTCCAATCGTTTGTAGTGTCCAAATAACCCTTAAATTGCTCGCCTTCTTTGCTCTGAACATACTCGCGACTATCTAAGCCACCAGTCTTAAATCTTGCATTTTTCCACAGGGCAGCCTTGCGTCCATATTGCTCCTGGTTTTCTGGATCCAGTGAATATTTAGCCAGCCGCCCGTACTTCTCTTCTTGTCGTGCCGCATACTGCTGTCTGGCTTCGTCTTTACTCTGCTGTCCGATTGCTTCCAGCTCTTCCAGAGTCCAAGTATCGTCTGCCGTAGAAATACCGGGGAAATATGTAGTGTGGCTGTCCTTGCATCTTGGATGATAAAGCCCTTTGCTGATTGCATAACTCATCAATGGGTATTTCTTGCCAGTCTCTGAATCCACACCGTCCTTGCTGCCGCCGCTCCACACATCGTCAATAAGTACCTTGCCGACGAAGGGAAGGCACTTAGGGCACGGATTCCCGCGCTTTGCCATAATAACAGTGGCAATGCCCCACTCCTGCCGTTTCTCGCCCTCTCCCTGCAGGTATGCCCGCTTGCTGGCCGTCCGAAGTGCCATATCAGCGTAGTCAGCCAGCGTGTGCCGTGCTCCGTTTGCGTACATCACGCAGTTAAGGCCACGGGACAGCATGTCCTTTGTGGCCATGTCCACAGCCTTTTCGTAGGTTCCGGCACCGCTGTTGGCATACACCTGTGCGTTGAATATGGCTTTGCGATAATCATCATTAGCCTTGCGGAGCACTGCCGTTTCCGCGGCTTCCATATCGTGCATAGTGGCTTCGATCAGTGCATCCAACTTCCGGTCATTCAGCTTAAAGAACTCTGCCGTCATTGCATCATGTGCAGGAGATCTGTTTGTTCCGGATGTCTTCCATCCTTTTCGGATAGCCTGCAAGATTCTGATTTCCTGCTTCATGTTGCCTTTCATGCGTGCCTGCCGGATTAGATGCTCAATCTGACTGTTGATGCTCTTAAACTGCTTTTGGTACTTCTTCTGGTTCTTCCGCTTGTACTTTTCCAGGGCTTTCAGCTGTTCCACCTGCCACATGGACCAGTTGTAACCTTCCTTGGTCTCTTCCGCCCTGTGCCGGTCCAGGTTCCGGATCATGGAGGCAATCAGTTCATTTTCGATGCTCCGGAAGGCCTCAGCAAGATCGTACTCATCAGGTTGCACTCATCAGCGCCCCTTCCATAGCATCCTGTCCTGCAGGCTGCAGTATCTGGCCGTCGTTTGAGAGTACCTTGAATCCCTGTGCCTTGAATCCGCGAATCAGCTTTTTTAACTGGCTCATGCTCTTGCATTTGTCATTCCGGAGTTCCGCATATCCTTTTTTCTCGATAGCATACACGCCAAACGGTACCTGATCACTTGCCATCTTTAACAGCCCTTGGTACTCCTCCTGGCTCATTCTGTACACCCGGTTCATCACCTTTACCTGCATTCTCGCCACCTCCCAGATTAACATTAAAAAGCCCGGCAGCCATATTGACTCCCGGTTCTGCTACTTCTGCAATGCCCTGTTCTGCTTTCAGACGTGCAATCTCTTTCCGCTTCCATTCGTCATCTCTGGAATCACCATACAGTTCTTCCACCTGTGCTTCCACACTCATCAGCGCCACTCCAGGTCTTGCTTTCGCCAAGGTTTCCACCTGACTCTCGAAAGAAGGGTTTGCGTACTCGCCGAATGGGATATCCACCTTTACATCTTCGACTTGCTGCCCGATCAGAATGTTGTAAGCATTGACCGCCGCACTGACCACATTCGGCAGTGTCTCCTGCATCGCTTCCACGATGGCGTTCCGGGTATAAAGCGTGGTCTTTTCTTTTTCCCGCTGTGCTTCCGCGTTATCCAGCTTCTTCGTATCAATACCAAGCGTGCTTGGACTTATGATGCCCTGCAAGCACAAATCCAGCGCCGTCACATAAGATGCCAGGTAACTGTCATGTGGGATAACCGGTTGATCGGTCTGGACTTTATTTTCAATGTTCTCACCCATGTTATTGTCCGCAGCGAAATACCGGCAGTCAAACGGATTTGGCTCCAGCGGCTCTCCTGTTCTCGGGTCCTTTGGCACCAATGACTCCGGAATATAGGTCTTTGCCCTGCCAGCACGAAGCGCATCCATCCACTGCGACCACGCCTCGTCGAAGGCATCGAAGCTGTCTAGCTTACTATCGTAGATGGATCCGCCTCGATTCTCGTACTTCGTGGATTCGTACACATGGATCGGTACAGCAAGAATGGTCTTCTCATCAAACCGCCAGTCCTGCAAGTTTCTGGTCTGATCCAGGGCCTTCAGATCCACCGGTTTTTCATCCAGATATAACTCATTGATGATGTAACCATAGCCATAGCGCTCATTGAGCACATACCGCTTACCTTTTGCATTGTACGGTGTCTTAAAAATCACCTCACGCAACCGGTCACGCTGATAGAGTATTTCAATCCGGTCTCCCGGATACCATTCCAGGATCGGGTACTTGCTCACTGCAGTGTCAATCGTCACCTTGAAAGCTCCGTCTCCGATGTACAGGATTTCTTTCAGCGCCTTTTCCATCTTTTTTCTGAATCCATTCTGCTCCTCGATGGCTTCCCAGATCTTGCCCTGTTTGCCACTGTCAAAATCGAAGTCATTCATGTCCGACAACACAATAGCCGTCAGCACCTTCACGATAAGCTGTGGGAGTCCCGTATGGATCTTGCGCATCTCAATGCCAGGCGTACTCTTGCAGGCCCAGAATTTGTATTTATCAGCATAATCCTTCAGAGTTCCGTAAAGCTGTTCCAGTTCATTGCCGTCACCACGATACCAGATCCGGTTGCGGATGGCATTGGTCTCAAAGTCCATCATCTCCCTGATCTGGATGCTGTACGGCGCCGCTGAATCTATCTGCAGCCAGCTTTTTACGCCTCGGCGAATATTGTCACCCATCTTTTCCAACCACCTCATTTCTGCTTATCCTCCTCAAAACCTATCATGGACCGGTACGGGATCCATGCGTACTGATTTGCGTTTATCGTATGGTCGTTCCGGTCTTCCGGTTCGTCCTTATCTTCTTTCCAACTGTACTTATCAAGCTCAGCCAGATGCTCCGGGCACTCATCAACCACCAGATAGCAGCCCTGCTGGATCCAGCCAAGCTGCAGCTTGATTCGGTCCAGAATCCCCAGTTTTTTATAGGCGTCCCAAAAGTTATACAAACAGCTGTGCAGCCGCTTGTACTTGCGTAGCTCTGTGATTGTTGCCTGGTCTGCATTATCTACATAAACATCCTTCGCAAAGCCCCATTCACTGCGGCAATGTTCCAGGAAGTTCACCAGCTTCACAGCTGTATCACTGGGAGCAATTGGCGTATCCAGATCCGCATTGTTATAAACCTTCTCAGCCAGCGTGATCAGACGTCGGTCCGTTGTGATTCCCTGGAAAAGCATCGCGATCGTATCCGGAGACTTACTGGAATATGCCGTATCCATTCCGCAGGTAAACTTCTTCCACTGGATCCGTCCCGCTTCCACTTCTGATCTCACCCATGCCGCAGTAATAACATGCTTTTTCCGGTCAAAGTTTGGAAACACCAGGCCGGTTGCCTTACCACGCAGCCCCAGGATCTTGTTCTTCCAGATCTTTGTTCCCTTCGGCGTGTTGGCCAGGATCTTGTCCAGCTTCTCCTTTGGCAATCCAAGGTTATGGACAAAAGAAAAGAACCAATGCACCCAGCCAGGCTTTGGCTCTTCTTTCAGTTCCTCTTTGATTTCTTTCGGTGTTTCTTGTTCCCACTCTGGAAGCGGGCGGGAACAGTTGATATACTCCTTATACACATCCAGGGACGGATCGTCCGGGTTAAGCGTAGCCATAAGATAATCGCAGCGCATGGCAGCCTCCCGAACAAAATCAATGTCCGCTGTATTAATCTCGTCGATATACAAGCAGCCATACTGACCGCCCAGAGCCTTCTGCCACTTTTTCTTGTCACCGTAACCCATGACATAAATAACCTTGTCACCGCCGGATGCGTGGAAAAGGATGTGCGGTATCTTATCGTCCTTGGTACCGTTGCCGTTATACTCAACAAGGACCCCAAAATCATCCACGATTCCAAGGTCCTTGTTGATGATGTTCTTCTCGGCGGTACCTGTATCTTTTGCCGCGATGATATGCAGCTTTTTCGATGACTCAGCAACTTTAAGCATAAACTTAAATAGCCCCACCGTAGTCTTTCCGGCAGCAGTCGTGCCCTCCAGGAATTCAACCGGAGCATCGCACCGAAGAAAGGCTTTATATTTTTCTGACAGTAACAGGCGTTCCGCGCTCACTATCCACCACCTCGCATTTGCTGAATCAGATCATCCAGCTTACTCTGCTCAGATGCCAGACCGGACACCTCAACCTTATCCTTAAACATGCCAAGGTGCCGCCCTAGCAGTTCCAGGGCCTTTTCCTTGTCGTTCAGCTTCAGCTCGATGCCGAACTTGCCCTCTTTGATTCCGGCAATGGCCTTGATCTGATTCTCAGACAGCTCTTTCGTGTCTGTCAGTACTACGCAGCCATCAACGATCTGCGCAAAGTCTGTGGCCCTGGCAAATGCGATGGCCGCCAGTTCCTCGATCACTCTGTCCTGGGTGATCTCTGTGCGCTTCTGGCGATCCTGCATGCGCTCAGAGATGTAGGCGGCAACCTTAACATTTCTTAACAGCCTGGCAGCGGCCGCAGCCGCCACATCATCATTCTTCACTCTTGGATATGCGACCTTGTAAGCCCGGGTGGCATTCAAGTCGATCAGATATTCATCTGCAAAAATCTTCTGTTTTTCGGTCATCCGGACTCACCTCGCTTTCTGTTTTGGGTATAAGAAAAGAGCCACACGGGGTGGCCCTTTTATCAATTACTTTTTATCAAGAATTGTGAATTTTTCATACTTTTCAAGTATTTCTCGCAGTTTATCATTATTTTTTATCAATGACTTTATTCTTCTTTCAAAACTTTCTTCAAGTCTTTCAGCATCTTTTTTATATTTTTCTCTATCACTTGGAACAAATTCAGTACTTCTACTATACTGTTCATAAGCAGAAACCGTTGCTATATCTATAAGAATACTTCGGCTTTCATTATGAACCGCTTTCACTATTTTAATTTCGTCACGCTTAAACTTAATCCAGCTATAATAAATTGGACATTTGTCAATAAAATCTCGAACCTGTTCAAGCGTCATCGTCTTTTCTACCTGTAGTAAAGAAGTAATTATTTGTGTGCTAGCCTCAGATGAAAATAGATATAAGTCCCTAAGAAATACTATTTTCTCACGTTTAGCATCTTTCCACCTATAAATCTGCGTAACAATGATGCTGCTAATAATTCCTGTTACAATACTAAAAATAATGTTTCTCATTGTTTCCGCATTGCTTAACACCAAACTACGCATTGCATTGTATGCTGCATTACTTGAACTTGCCAAATCCATTACACCTCACCCTTTGCTTATTTTCACGCACATTTGTATAATGTTACATTATACATAAAAATGTCTCGAAAAATCAAGCAAAAGAAAAGCACTCATCTCACGACAGGTGCTTTCATGAAAGAGGGCTTCTTCTGAAGCAAATAGCGAAGGCAGGATTTGAACCTGCGACCTTCGGGGTATGAACCCGACGAGCTTGCCAGACTGCTCTACCTCGCGATATTATGCGCAGTCGGGGAACTGCGCTGCAGCTGTTTGCAATCGGTAGCTGTGAACCAAATCCCCCTGCCAGGCTGCGACACCTGGCAGGAGTGGGATTGTATTGTGTAATCAAATCAGCAAGCGAAGCCGCCAGCTGTACGCCTTTGGCTTCATGCTACATACTATCACGATTCTTCCCGACATGACCCGACATTTTCAAAATATCTCTGATTTCTTCGCCAACAGTTATCATCTGTGTACTTAATCCGCCTCTTGGGGAACATGCTGTTCATTCGGTGTGCCACCTGCACCCAAGTTAAACCGTCGATGTAGTACAGCCTAAACATGATCCGCAATTCCGACTTCGGAATGCTGTCTATGTACTCCTCTGCCTGCGTGGTAAGTTCCAGCAGCTCCGCTTCTTTGAGTTCTAGGAGTTTTTTATACCGTTCCCTGGCTGCCTGCTTCCGGCGGTAGATCGGATCCGGAATCCCGGTCACCTTGATCGGCCCGATCGTCAAATCCTTACGAGATCCGGTCACCGTGTCTGCTACGATTGGCGGGTCCTGAAGGAATTTGTCCAACTTCATGATTCTCTGTCGTAAATCTTTTATCTCCTCCTTCATCTCACAGTACTGGACTAATATGCCTTTGTCCAATGGATTCACCTCCTCCAACTCCTCCGCTTCTCTTACATGTTACTCAGCATCTTCACAGCAAGCAGTGAGCCCTCCATGAATCCAATACCAAGACACATGCCTATAAAGATCAGTGCTGCAGCATAACTCAGAATCGTGCCAAGCTGTTTTAATAATTTCTTCGTCATTCCATCTCACCTCCTGTAGAGAATTTCGCTCCGCCCTGAAGACTGTCTTTACCAGTCATATCTTGCCATATCCATAAAATCAAGCGACATGGCTCCATCAAAAAGATCCGACGCGCCGTCGATAATTTCCAGATCTACGCCATCCGCTTCCAGCTGCTCTGCAAACTCTTCATCCTCGCATCTGGATCCGGTCGATATTCTTAAATGCTTTTTGGTATATTTCTTACCGCTGCGAAGTTCCAGGGTCTCCACACATCTGTTTCCTGTAGCCTCAATTGTATGTTTCGCGCATTCATCCTCCCGATCTTAATTTAAAATTTTATAAGTGTTTTTAACTTTTCCGCATTTCGAACACTTGTAATGATAAATGGTTACCTCGTCCCCGCGGCCAGTGCCTCCCTCAATGTGAAAATCGATTTTTCTGTAGTCGTGGGACTCACACGGGCAAATTAAATTTTCAAGGTACTCAATTCTTTGTTTTGCCTGAATTTTTTCAACTTCGTATTTCGCTCTATTGATCCACATATCCGCCTCCTGCTATTTTCCTTCCTGCTCCAGCTTTTTCAGGTAATTAAATACACTGCTTTCGCTGATTCCCAGCTCATCGCCAATCTTCTTCATGCTCCACCCGGCTTTTCGCAAGGCAAGCATTTTCCCAGTGCCTATTGGCTTTTTCTTTTTCCCTTTGCCACCGGCAACTGCTTCATCAGTTCTTGGTTGTGGGGGGGATCTTCTTCCAAATCAATCATTGGTTTCTCCAGTGCCGGCTCTCTCCTGAAGAACATGACCCCGGAAAGCATATTCTGCAGGGTGTCTGGTATCATTTCCCGCCAATCACTTTTCTCTTCACCTGGCACAAGGGTCATAACCTCATTTCCATTGGCTGCCAGTCTTAATGCCTCCTCCAGCGTGATCTGCTTTACGAACATTTTTCTTTCTCCTCCCATCTGATTTTCCGCTTCCAGACACCGTTCATGCAGCCCGTGTGGAAAAACCACCAGTCACCCCTCTTCGTCTTTGCACATTCGGTGCCTGAAAGATCGTCATCCGGCATAAGCTCCTTACCGCAGCCCTGACAGAATACTTTTCCTTTCTGCCGGACCATCACATCTTTTTTCTGTTTGTCTGTCACTTTGTCTCCTCCCGGATCTTGCGGATCCGTGCTTTCAACGACTCCATTACCCAGTTCTGTACATCGTCCTTACGCTGCAGAGCCTGCATGACATCTTCATCGCGGGTTCCGCTGGTTACCAGATGATGGATGATTACCTTTTCCTGCTGGCCCTGGCGGTGCAGTCTCTTGTTTGCCTGGGTATATAATTCATAGTTCCATGTCAGACCGAACCAGATCACATGGTTTCCGCCCTGCTGCAGGTTCAGCCCGTAAGCACTGCTAGCGGGATGCGTCAGAAGGACATCGATCTTTCTGGCGTTCCAGTCATCCTCATCCTGTGTGGTCTTCAGTTCCCGGACACGCAGCTGCATCTTTTCCAATGCCTGTAAGATTCTGATCCGGTCATGTTGGTAGTTGTAAAACACTAGTGCCGGCTTCCCCTGCAGGGACTCGATCAGCTCCACAAACGCCTCAATCTTGCAGTTATGTATTTCATGTACGCTGTGATTCTCGTCATAAAGGGCACCGTTGGCCAGCTGCAGAAGTTTGTTACTGAGTGCTGCGGCACTGGTAACACTGATGTCTGCCTCGTCCTCCGGAAGCTGCAGAACCATCATCCGCTCCAGTTCGTCATATGCCTTTCTGGACTTTGCGTCCAGTTCCACCGGGATCTCATGATAGGTGATGTCCGGAAGCTGCAGGTAGTCCTCTGCCTTCAAGCTGATGCAGATATCCGAAATCCGGTCCAGGATACTCTGCTCACTCCCCGGTTTCGCTTCGTAGCTGTACACCATACCATCAGCACCACGCTTGTCCGGCTGGAAGTATCGCTCCCTGAACTGGGTATATCTCTTTCCCAGGCGGTCCCCGCCATCCAGCAGATACACCTGGCTCCACAGATCATTCAGACCATTCGGTGACGGTGTACCGGTCAGTTCCACCATGCGCTCGATCTTATCTCCCACACTGGCCAGCGCCTTAAACCGCTTCGCACTGTGGCTTTTAAAGCTGCTGGACTCATCCACAATCACCATGTCAAACGGCCATGCGTTCCGGTAATAATCCACCAGCCACACCACATTTTCCCGGTTGATGATATACAGATCCGCGGGCGTGTTTAATGCCCGGATCCGTTTTGCCTGGATTCCCAGTACCGGGGATACCCGTAGCATACAGGTGTGATCCCATTTTGCTGCTTCCTTGGTCCAGGTTCCCTCGGCCACCTTTTTCGGGGCGATCACCAGAACTTTTCGTACCAGGAACCGGTTATACTTCAGTTCCTTCACAGCCGTCAGCGTGGTAACTGTCTTGCCCAGTCCCATATCCAGAAACAGGCCGATCTTTTTTACCTCCAGGATCCGGTTAATGCAGTGTTGCTGGTATGCGTGCGGTTTAAATATCATCGGTCTTCATCCCCTCTCACAGTCCGGCTCTTGCGGCTACCCTTGCCGCGGCCTCCTGATACCCGTAATTCTCAAAAAACTTTTTAACACCGGATAACCCGTAAACTACTTCCACCGGCTGCTTTAATTCTTTCAGGCGTTTTATCTGTACCAGCTGCAGGGCGCTTAAAGTTCCGCCGTCCGCTTTCAGTTCCACGAATATCGGCCGATGTCCCGGCATGATCACAATCCGGTCAGGCACCCCTGCGTTGCCAGGGCTAGTCCATTTATAGGCCCGGCCGCCCAGTCTCCTTACCTCATCGACCAGGACCTTCTCAACGTCCCTCTCTCTCATAACGCACCTCCGTATATTTTTTATTACGCGTACATACGCGTAACGCGTGTATATAACCCTCGTATTATGTACGCCATGTACACCACGTTTTCTATATTTCTTTTATTTTTATACTCTCTATAGTAAGTTTGTAGTTTTGTAGTTATATAGTAGAAATTGCTAGGATTTATGCGGTTTTGAGGGTTCTACAAACCCCACTACATTCTGACTACATTGAAAACTACAAAAACTACAAAACTACAAAGAATCTACAAACTTTTTCGGCACTATGTAGCTGGTCTTGTGAACCCTCTCTGCGGGCCATATGGTCCAAAATCCCGCGGCGTTTTGATTCTCTGCCATTTTCCGTGCAGCAAGATATTGTTAATCTCCATGCTGTCAGAACGTTTCATATACTTCAGATCTCCGCCAAAACATTCCGTCCAGATTTCCACTGCACATATCTTATCCCTGAGAACCAGCTTTTCCTCGACATGCATGCCGCCAGAAAGGAACATCCGCCGCTTTACCAGGTCCATCTGATTCCAGCTGATTGGCACCGGTTTATTTAAAAAATCCATAATCAGACCTTCTTTTCCAGACGCTTCCCTGTGGGTTTCCTGCTGCTCCACAGCTGCTGCTTCAAGTTCCTTCGGCATATAAAGTTCCTCGCCTGCAGCCCAGTACGCATAAGCTTCCGCCCAGATCTGGTCCACTTCCTGCGGCAATTCCTTCCAGACAGATCTCTTTGCCGGATTAACTCCCACATCCACCGGCCAGAAGCGCCGGTTTCCTGTCATGTCTTTTAAAAACTCGCTGTCATTGGACGTTCCGAAGAACACACACCGCCGCAGGTACTTGTCCGTCCTGCGACCGTATGCCGCTCGGTAGATATCCTCGGTCTTACTTAAAAACTGTTTGATCACCTGGGTTTCCTGCTTCGTGAATGCACTCAGTTCCCCCACCTCGTTGATCCAGGTTCCCTGGATCAGCTCTGCAGCCTCTTTACCTTCAAAGGTTGTAAGGCTGTCTGAAAACCACTGCTTTCCCAGAATCGCAAGGAAGGTACTCTTTCCGATTCCCTGTGGTCCGGTAAAAATTGGCATGTAATCATACTTCACGCCGCCGATCACCGCCCTGGCCACGGCAGCACAGAGGGACTTTCTCATGACAGCCCGGGTATACGGGGTATCATCTGCCCCCAGATAATCTGACAGCAGCGTGTCCACTCTGGGCTTTCCGTCCCATTTCAGTTCCTGCAGATAATGTCTTACATCATTGATCTTATTCTGGGCGCTGACGATCATCAGCGCGTGGTCCAGCTTTTCCCGTCCTGTAAGGCCGTAGAATACTTCCACGTAACGGTAAAAGCCTGCATCATCCACATCCGTCCAGCGGCGCTTCTCATCACGCTGATCCCACGGCACGCGCCCCAGGACCATACCGCAGCTGGCAAACTCATCCGTAACGATCTTCCCCTTCAGAAGTGGATCGTTTTCCAGGACGATTACTGCATTGTTGATGGTCTTCTCGTATCTGCCGTTTCCATCCTTGGTCAGTTTGGTTAACCAGGAAAGATCGTAATCCGGTACGGACGATGCGCCCTGCTCCGGAGTCTGAAACGCTTCCCTTGCCTGTTCATACCGCTCTTTCGATAACAGATCTGATACGTTCGGATCATCCTGTGCCAGACGGCTCATCATCACAAAGGACGGCATTTTGCTGACCGGAGTACCCTCTTTTGCATCATTATCCTTGTCTCCGAACATCTGGAGACGTACCAGGTCAAACGCATTTACCAGCTGTCCGCTGCACGGATCCGTTGCATGGTGGGAATACAAAAACAGGTCCCCGTCGTAAACCACGGCACCGCCAACCGTGGAGCCGCCGGTATAGGTGTAGCGCCCCGGAATAGCCGTTTCCTCGTACATTCCCGGAATGAACTTTTCCATTGCCTGGGTGATGGTGTAAGTCCGGCAGAAAGCACCGATAATGCCCCGCTTGACCGTCGGATTCTCCTGTCTTGCCAAACGCCGGCGCTCGATTGCTTCCGATCCCGGAACCTGCGGCCACTGGCTGATGTCGTGCCAGTCCCCATACATTCCCAGGACTCCGTCCAGGCTGCAGAACGGCTTATCATAGATTTCGGCCACGTACTGGCTGCCGCTGCTGCAGCTTGGCCAGTACATCAGTCTGGACGCTTCAAAGGTTGTCGGGTCACAGAACTCAATGCCGATCAGGGATGCCAGTTTTCTTGCTGCGGGTTCATATTCGTCCGCAGTACCTGTCCGGTCAACCGGAATGATCACACGAAGCCGCGGTGCATATCCGGAATGTTTTCTGGTGCTGTAAACCGCAGCAGCGCACCCAAGACCGTCCACGCGGCGCAGGATGTCCTCTGTCTGCCCAGCAGGAATATTGTCAAGATCCAGGGTGATTAAGTCTCTTCCGGTCACGTTGGCGGCCTTGCGGCGGTCTCCTGCAAAGGTTCCTCCGACAAATCCGCCAACATCCTTCAGCTCATCCTGCTGGGACTTTGGGAGGGCAAGGTACTGCTCCAGCGTCTCGGTCCCGCGGACCGGTGTTTTCAGCTTTTCTGCAAACTCGGACCACATGATCTCAGATTTCGGCCAGTGTGTGGCCTTTCTGGTTCCTGCAGTACTGATCTGCAGCTTTCTGTTATACTGCATCCCTTTTCCTCCTAGTCCTTCATGTAATAGTTACTTTCAAATCCTGCACCTTTTAAGATCAGCCCCGGTGCCCAGGGTATCGGCTCTGCCATCAGGCCGCAGATCTCGTCCACAGTCGTTTCCATCGGCGCATCGATGATCACTTCGTCATGGACGTGGAACACTACCTGCAGATGCTTTGCCACGATCCGTTCCAGCGTGACGGCCAAGCAATCTCTTGCGACCGCCTGGACAATGTTCTCGGTCATCTTACCGCCGTAGGTCGATGCGACTTCCCACTTTCTCGTCTGCTGGCCAACTGTGTAGTAATGCAGCGCCAGCTTTCCAAACTGGTTCTCCTTCAGAAACGGTTTCGGATAATACAGCTTCCGGCCACTTGGCAGCTGCACCGTCAGAAAGGACTGTCCGTAGACCAGATCCCCCTCCAGTGCAAAAATCAGTCCGTAAATGGCCTGTGGCTGTGCCGTCTGCATGACCGCAAGCGCTGCGTTCTCCACGGCATACCACAGATCCCGGATCCGGGGATTTGCCTGGCGCCATCTCTGCACGATGTCCGGAAGCTCCTCTTCCGTCAGTCCCATCTGCAGGGCGCCCATCGCGATCAGCGCGGACGTTCCGCCCTGGTAGCCCAGAGCAAGGGTTGCAACCTTTCCTTTCTGACGCAGCGCATATTCCGGATTACCCTTTGCGATTTTATCAACCGGCACACCGAACATCTGGGACGCCGTAGCCTCGTAGATCTTGCCGTGAGTGGCAAATACCTCATTTACCCACTGTTCCCCTGCCAGCCAGGCAATCACACGCGCCTCGATGGCAGAAAAATCAGCAACAACGAATTTATGTCCTTCAGACGGAATGAAAGCCGTCCGGATCAGCTGGGACAGCGTGTCCGGAACATTCCCGTAAAGAAGCTTCAGTCCGTCATAATTTTTCGCTTTCACAACTTTCCTTGCATAATCCAGGGTCTTGATATAGTTTCTCGGCAGGTTCTGCATCTGAACCAGTCTCCCAGCCCAGCGTCCTGTCCGGTTCGCCCCGTAATACTGGGTAAGACCCCGCACGCGGTCACCTTCGCCTTTGGCGGTATCCGTGGCCACGTACTTTTTGATTGATGTCTTACCAAGCTGCTGCCGAATTCTTAACATCTGCAGCACCTCTTCCGGAAACTCATCCGGCTTTCCCAGTGCTTCGGTCACAGTGGCCTTCTGGATATCCTGGAATACATCCGGATCTTCCGGAGATTTCCGGCTGTGGTCATTCAGCCAGGGCACCAACTGCGCCGCGCTGTTCGGATTGGCAAGACCGGTTAACCGTACCGCCTCGTCCGTCAGTTTCTGCGTGCTGATCCCATCAATGTACAAAGCCCCGTCAATCAGATCTGTATCCACCCGCACACCGTATGCGTTCATAAGCACATCCATCTGCCACTGCTGCTCCTCAGCATCCGGTACCGGAAACTGCTTTAACCGTGCCAGGATCTCGTGTTCTGTCACGACATCCTGCTTACAGTATTCTTTGAACAGATTCCACTTCTTCGGGTCATGCCAGGGCTGGTTCCATGTCCGGTTTCCGTTATTCCTGGTTGGCTTGCAGGGGACACAGAAATATCGGATCAGTGCCTTGCCTGTTGCCAGTTTCTGTTTATCCTGCGGTAGTCCGATTGCTTTGCCGGTCGCATCCAGTCCGGCAGTATACCCGCAGTAAAGACCATGGGCCATGGTACAGCGCCACTGATCGATCGGGGTTTCAAAGCCTGCGCGGTTGAGACAGTACCACTCAAACGCAGCGTTGTACGCGTGCTTGGTCACATCCGGATCTGACAGGGCTGCCGCCAGTTCATTCGGTAACCGTTCACCGTTTGCTAGGTCGATGATCTCAACCGGCTCCTCGCCCATCTGGTACGCAAACAGAAGGATCTGAAAGTCCGGAGACTGCGCATATTTGTAGGCTCCTGCCTTTCCAATGTCCACGCTGCTCCGCGTCTCAATATCAATACTCAGATGTCTTGTCATCCTGATCTCTCCTGCTCAAAAAGGGGCCTATAAAAGCCCCCGTTATGGTTTAATACGGCATACCGGTCAATGGATTTACCGGCGCTGTTGCTGGCTGCCCCCAGTGAGCCTGTCCTGCAGACTGCTGTGGCTGTGAGGCTGCATACATTGGCTGTGCCGGCGCTGCCGGTTGTGGAGCTCCGAATGCCTGCGCCGCAGTCATGGAGCTGCCGCCTAAGGCTTCACCGTCTCTTAACTTTTGCACCGGACCAAGGCCGCACCCGATGCCTTTCTTGCCGCCAAACATGTACGGATAGAAAGTCACGTTCACACGGCCATACATGCCACTGTAAACTTCGGACTGGTTAATGATCGGATTGCCCATACGGTCTACGACCTCCGGCGGATAATCTACCTTGGCTCCGGCAGTGAATACCCAGTGTCCTTTGCACTCCTCTCCGAACGGCATGCCATCGGAAGGTCTCACGCCGTCACCGTCATACACAGGAGTCGGCACGATCGGCGGGCACACGCCGTTCCACTTATCGGAAACCCCTCTCTGCTTTGCCGCTTCGATCGCAGCATTGATGCGGGCCATGGTGTCTGTATCAGTCTTCGGCACCAGAACAGTCACACTGTAGCGCTCCTCCTGGCCAGGCTGTGCGGCATAAGGCTTAAATACATGTACATAGCTGAATCTTACTTCTCCGGTTGTTACGTTCGTCATCTCATTCATATTCGTTTTCCTCCTTGAACGCCTCCGCGGCGCTAATCTTATTGGTGATAGCCGGTCTCTTATCTGATGTCTCCACCAGTGCCGGCTTTCCAGTCTTCTTGGTTACGAATTCGCTTACACTTTCCGCAAATATCTTCTTGCCCACAGCCTTTTCCACCTGGGCAAGGGAGAGGGGCTTTCTCTCCCACAAGATTTCCGGCTGGATGCCGTCCGCTTCCAGCTTCGCAAATGCTGCGTCCATGTCGGTCCAGTCCCTGGTGGTTCTTCCGGCAACGGCTTTCCAACCAGGAACTTCATTTCCTGCAAGACTCTCCTTCAGAGCTACCTCTTCGATATCCTTCAGCCACTTTGCAACATCTTGCCCCTTCTTCAGATACTCACCCAGCTGATCTGTAGTGAGTAACGCGGGATCTGTTCCGGACATAAACGCAAGCTCCACATTCTTTTCCGCACGGGCTCTGCAAAGGCCTCTGGCCCTGCAGTACCTGCAGGTTTTTGGCCCCGGGGCAAAATCCCCGATTCCCTGAATGGCAAGAGCTGCCTTCTTTTCTACTTCCTCGCCAAACTTCAGAAGATCTTCCAGGCTGCACTCCCACTCGGAAATACCGTCTGAGAGTCTTGGCTGCACAATGGTCATACGAACCGTATGTATGTCATACAGGATCCTGTATGACTCATAGGCGCCCAGTGCGTAAAGCATCATCTGCGGATTATGTTCTGCACTCACACGGCCATCCGGGCTTTTTCCGTACTTGAAGTCAATCACATGGATGACTCCGGCACCCAACAGGATACAGTCCGCGCTTCCGGAAGCCGGATTCTCGTCCGGAAGATTCGGAATGTAGGATGACAGGTCCACCCGTCTCTCAATATCGACGTGCGGTGATACCGGGAATTTCAGTGCCACGGACTTGATGTAATCCAGATAGTCATCGGTATACCCCATCATCTCATCGTCCCAGATCTCGTTTGCCTTCAGCTTCTTGATCTCAGCATTCAGCTTCCGCTTGCCGAAGTCGATGGTAAAGAAGTAGTTCCGAACCTTAAGTTCCGCGAGCTCATGGGCCAGAGTCCCTTCCTCTGCCGCCGCGGATGACGGATCCGGAAACTGCAGCCCCAGGATTACGCTTGGCGTGCAGGCCATCCACTGGTAGGCATTGGACGGGCTTAAGGTTGAGTGAGTCCGCTCTGCATGCCCTCCCATCAGATCTGTGCCCCCATTCCTCTTAAAGCTGTTGCGAAAGCGCCATACTGGGACGGCTGCAGTGCCGGGATCGAGTTTGTTCCAAACTGCCGCAGCAGCTCCAAAAGCTCATTCTGTCTTCCGGAATCCATCAGCTGCATGGCAGCCTTCGCCAGTTCGTCCGGAGTGTAGGTACGTGTGCTGGTCGGGACGGCCTGCGGGACCGGCGCAGTTGGAACCGGTGAAGCTGCAGAGACCGTCGGCTGAATTGGCGCTGCCGGCTGTACCGAAACCGCCGGAACTACAGGCTGCTGTGCAGGAACCACAGCGGCTACCGGAGCGCCGGCCTGGATTGGTGCTACGGGTACCGCCGGTGCAATCGGTACTGCAGACTGTGGAGCTGCAGCCGGTGCTGTGATATCCTGTGGGATCACCGATTCCGGTGCCTTAACCTCCGCGGCCTGTCTGCTGAACATTGCGGCAAATTCCTTTACTTCCGTCAAGCTGTCAAATGTTACGGTAATATTCATGATTAGATCCTCCTAAAATTTAATATTTGAAAGCTCGTCCTGTAAGATGAGCAGTTCTTCCTTCGATAAGGTAACACCCTTGGTCATTTTGGAACGGTCCTCATTCCAGCGCCGGAGATCGTACTTCGGTTCGTTGTCTCCCCACTTAACCAGGTTCAATTCCAGATGGTACCCACGTGTCTCCGGAAACTCGATACATGTTTCCAGGATCTCGCATTTAATGTTCTCCGCCATCACTGTTCTTATCTCCTTTTTCCAAACCTGTCATGATTGCTGCCAGTAAAGCATCCTTCGCAGCCGCTCCGTTGCTGGCAACTTCTTCCTCCAGAATCTCATCAAGTCTCATCCGAGCTGAAGAAAGCAACAGCAGATATGCTTTCTTGTCTCCTTCACATGCTTCTTTCATCACCTGGGACATCCCTTTCACCGCCATCCCCGGGAAATACACTGGGTTTTTAACGGTGCCAACAAGACCCGAAATCTGGTTGTAGCCTTTATCACTCTCATCGCGGGTCCCGACGAGAACATGCGCGAATTCACTTTCCTGCTCGAAAACTTTCTTTCCATCCATCTCAATAATCACTTTTACCATCTTGATTTCCCTCCGCGCCTCACCTATAATGAGACTGTAAATTGATTTTTTATTTACCCGATTCCCCGGAAGTTGCCGCTTCTGGGGTTTCTTCTTTTCGATACAAGCGTCCTAATTCCACGTTGATCATCGCAAGCAGAAAGCTATAGGACGTTACTCTTGCTTCTGGGCTGACTGCGTTGTTCACAGTTTTCTCAACCAGCTTTTCAAGTGCCAACGTGATATCTTTATCAGTTGCCTGGCCCAGAATGCAAACCCTGCCGTCTGACTGTTTCTGTGGCGTGTTAATAACGGCCAGCACAAACTCGCCGGACGTTACATCCTCAACCAGACCATCCTGCTCAAACGTAACCTTTACCATCTCCTCATCTCCCTCCTATACCAACGCCAGAACAATAAACACCCAGAACGCAAAACCGGTTGCCCCGCATAACGCTGCAGCTACAACCATCACATCCACAGCCAGATCGCCCAACCGGTCAGATAATGGCTTCTCTGGCGCCGGCTCTTCCGCCGGTTCTGCCGCCGGATCACTCTGCACGACCACATAGCTGAGCGCCTGCGGATGCTGAGACTCGATAAAATTAAGCTTCGCCACTCTGATCACCTCCTTCCTCCGGCTCGTATGCCGGATACTGCTCAATAAAGCGCTCCAGGTCACTGCCCCGGATCTTGATCAGTCCAAGGCGCAGAGCCACAAGCTGCTTGCCATTAATCAGCCGATATACCGCCTGCGGATTAACCCGCAGAAGTTTCGCTGCTTCTTTTACTGTGTACAATGGTTCGTATGCTCTTACCACGTTCTTACACCTCCCTTATTGCTATTCCGGCGCTCCCGTCCTATACTGTATTTACAGGCTCCTGCCAGAGCCGAGTGCAGAAAGAAGGAAATATTTTATGGTTTTAAGTCCTGAAATCATTGCGAGTACCATCACCACTTTAGGCGCTTTTATCCTGGTATATCTTTCAGTGGTAAAAGATAATCATGTTTCAAAATCAAAAATCAGACGCGAGCAGTTAGAAAAATTTTATATCCCGTTCTATAAAATTTATTGCCGCGGCTTTCTCTCCGAACTCGCATTAAGCGAAATGAGTATCGAAACCTGGTCCCATATTCTGGATCTGATGAGTGATAATCTTCATTTAATGGAACCAACTTCTCAGTCCATGTATCCCAAATACTATTCAGCTTACCTTAATGCCCTTGAAGCCCGAAATGGGAACCCAATGTTTTCGCCTGATAGTACTATGCAAAAACTTGATGAAACATTTGACAGACTCTGCATTTCCATATTTGCGGAATATATTACCCTGCTACACAAAGCCAAGCTGCCAGTACCCATACTCCCCACGCCAAAGCGTAACAATGTTTAACCGCCAGTACTATCGCTACCGTATTTATTGCAGCTATGCTTAATACCTTTCCCGTAAGTATAGCTGCAATCACCTCCGTAAGTATCACGCTCACCTCCTACTCCAGCAGATTTACTTTTCTTCCTCTGCAAAATACTCCACCGGAACATCAAAATATTTCGCAAGAATCAGAAGCTTGTCGAACTTCGGCGCATAGTTTCCATTCTTCCAATTAGAAAGTGTTGCTGTCGAAATTCCAGTATCTGCTGCGACTCTATAGTCTGTTATATTTCTCTTGTCTCGCAGCTCTGCATATTTTTTATACAAAATAGACACCTCCTTCTTTAAAATCTATTGACTTTAGCTAAGGTTTCTTATATAATCAAAGTACCATCTAAGTTATTTAAGAAACCAAAGCCTATGTCATTGTTTGTAGCTTAGTTTTCTTAGCTACATTCATACAATAGCATAGATATATTAGCTTGTCAATATTTTTAGCTAATTTTTCTAAGCTATTCAGGCGGAAAGGACTATAATGTATGAGATTTTTGAACAGCTACTTTCCAAGTATGGAGTAACCGCCTATAAAGTAGCTAAGGAAACTGGTATTACTACTGCAACGCTGTCTAATTGGAAACAAGGGAAATACACTCCCAAGCAGGATAAGCTACAGAAAATTGCAGATTATTTCGGCGTGTCTTTAGAGTATCTGATGACCGGAAAAGAAGATGTCGTAAAAGAAAAAGCCCCGGAGCTTAGCGCCCGGGATGAAAGAGATATAAAGAAAGACCTCGACTCTTTACGAGAAAAATTGGCAAATAAAGAGTTCGGTCCGGCAGCATACGACGGACAGGACATTCCAGAAGAAGACATCGACCTATTTCTGGGTCAGGTGGATCTTATGCTTCGCAGAGTAAAGATCAAGAACAAAGAGAAATACAATCCGAATAAGAACAAAAAGTAGGTGATCTGGATTGAATGACTATGTCAGAAAAAAGGCCTTAGCGTGCAAGAGAAAATTTAATACATCTGATCCGTTCAAACTGGCCAAAGCTCTTGGAATCGAAGTTATGGTCTGCGATATTGGTTCCCGGCTTGGCTGCTATATGTATTTAAAACGGTCAAAATGTATCTGGATCAATGAATCTCTAGAGGGAAATGAGCGAACATTTGTTATGGCTCACGAAGTTGGTCATGCAGTCCTACATCCAAAAGAGAATTGTTACTTTTTAAGAAATCAAACATTTTTGAATACCAGAATAGAACAAGAAGCCAATGCTTTCGCCGCAGAATTGCTCATTTCTGATGATGCTATTCTGGAAGCCAAAGCAAATAGTTATACGATTGATCAGTTGTCTCGCATTTTAGGGTATGAGAAAGAATTAATTCAACTGCGATTAAAATAGCTTATGGCATTTTAATAAAAAAGAAAAATCAAAAGAAAAGAGGAACTGGGTATGAAGAAAGTAAAATTATTACTCGCTGTCGGTGTTGCATCTGCTGTCCTTTCTATGACTTCTTTTGCCGGAGAATGGAAGCAAGACGCTAATGGCTGGTGGTATCAAAACGATGACGGCAGTTATTCCACCAACACCTGGCAAGAGATTGGCGGAAAACAGTATTATTTTGATGCAAACGGCTATATGCTCCATGACACCACAACACCTGATGGAAAACAGGTTGGAAGTGATGGCTCACTTGTTGCTGCGCCATTGTTCGATTTTGACATCGAAGATTCCAGGATTACCTATACTGGATGGAAAACAGAACTTGATTATAACGGAGATCTCTGTGTGGTGCTATATTATAATTTCACTAACAAACAATCTGAGCCTCAGGGTGCATACCTTGCTGATTATGGCATTACTGTATACCAGAACGGCGTCGAGTGTGATACCACATGGCTTTCTTACAACAACAAAGATAATAGCTTAGACAATTATAGTAAAAAAATCACACAAGGAACAACCCTTCCAGTTGGAAAGGCTTATAAAATAAAAGATATGAGCGCTTTAACAATCCAGATTAAAGAACTTTGGAATTGGAGTAATCCCAAGAGCCAAACTGTTACATTAAATATTCACTAGGATTAATCTAATCTCATAAAATGCAAAACCGCCCGGTATTGGCGTACCGAACGGCTTTACATAGATTTTCTCTTGCCGGATGCCCGGAAAAGATATAATCATCCTGAACAAATGAATTATATCATTTTCCTGGACGTCCTGCAAGGGGCGTTATTTTTATACCCAATTTACCGTTGCGACATCGCAACAGAGAGGAGAATGATATATGGGACAGTTAAGAACAAGAAAACGCGGATCAACCTGGCAATACAGCTTTGAAACCGCACCAGTGAATGGGAAACGGAAATCCATCTCAAAAGGTGGATTCCGGACAAAAGCCGAAGCCCTGGCAGCCGGCACTACCGCAATGAACGAGTATAACTCATCCGGCCAGACCTTTACACCGACAGAGGTCAGCGTTGCCGATTACCTGGATTACTGGTTTGAAAATTACTGCAAAATGAATCTGAAATACAACACGCAGCTTGGTTATCTCTACATTATGGAGAACCGGTTAAAGCCGCACTTCGGACAGTACCGGCTGAAATCACTGACCACCGCTGTCATACAGGAATATGTGAACCAGTTAAAAATCGACGGCCTTGCAAAATCTTCTGTCCTGGGAATCTTGCGGGTATTATCAGCCGCTTACGAGTATGCTATAGAACCGCTGCAGTATGTCAGGGAGAATCCATGCGCCAGGATAAAACTGCCGAAATTTGAAAAACAGCCAAAACAGCGCTATGTGATCCGCCCGGAAGAGTTCAAAAAGATTCTGGAGCGCTTTCCGGAAGACAGCAATTTCTATCTGCCGCTCATGATTGGCTATTATACCGGTCTGCGTCTCAGCGAAGCCTTTGCACTGTGCTGGGATGATATCAACGTGGAAAGCCGCACCTTATCCGTAAAAAAGACGGTCGTGAAACGGAATTATGGAGTGGATGTCCGAAAAGTGCTGGAACAGAAAGGGAAGAAAGAAGAAAAGTCTGCCTGGTACTTTGGAACACCGAAAACAGTCAATTCCATCCGTACCATCAAATTTGGAGATGCCCTCTATAAGGCATTGAAACATGCGCAGCTGACCCAGAAGAAGAACCGGCTGCTCTATGGTGAATATTATACCGATCATTATCTGAAGCCGGAGAAAGATGAAAAAGGAAATACCATATACCGGATTGTTCCGGTTGAGCGCGGTATCAGCTGCACGCTGCAGCGCGTGGATTTCCTGTGTGTCCGGGAAAACGGGGAATTTATCAGCCCGGACTCTTTTAAATACTGCGCCAGGGTCATTCATCATGAGCTGAACATGGCTTTTGATTATCATTCCCTCCGGCACCCGTATGTCAAGCCCACGACAAAAAAATTTATAACTTTTTTTGAAGTTTTTCGGGCAGCTTCATAGCTGCCCATAGCTGTTTCAAATGGGTGTTCACGGTTATACCTCCTTTTCGGATTCCTTAGTTTCTAAGAAATCCTGTGTTGCATATTCAATCTCAATCCGCTCTCCTGGAAAGACGTAAACTTTGTTGATAAGCCGGTCAATCAGAGCTTTTGTCA
>ERZ773142.211-NODE-211-length-70151-cov-13.8383_pt1 | contig 70151 bp, 84 predicted proteins | sample MGYA00580853_ERZ773142 | MGnify/ENA primary metagenome ERZ773142 (study PRJEB29015, sample SAMEA2737862) | human gut metagenome | biome: human gut; feature: human-associated habitat; material: faeces | place: China | collected 2012 ... | reverse complement strand
ATCTAGTAAAGAAATATGATTTAAAGAATAATAGAAAAAATCTATTTCAAAAAGCTTTGGAACTAGTAAAATTAAGAAAAATGTTAGAACCTCATATATATGAGGAGTTAGCAGAAAATTGTCCTAAAGACTTAGTAAAAGAACTTAAAGAGTGTCTGAAGGCTACTAGAAAAAGAATGAAAGAAAAAATGCCTTATACAGTAGAACTTACAGAATTTCACTATATAACATATAAATATATAACAAATGAGATGTTAAGAGAGTTTATGATGTTAGGTTTTGAAATACAAAGACTACATAGGGATATGTCACTTTATTTTGAAGATTCAAAAGAACTTTCAGTGCAAGAGCATGAAAAATTATATGAATATATTGTAGAAGGGAAAAAAGAAGAATCTAAGGCACTGATAGAGAGTCATTTGGAAAAGACAGAAAGATTATTACTTGGACATATAAAGGAATTAGGATAAAAATATTAAAATTTATTTATTATTAATTTTAAATATAAAAAAACTACATCTAAAATTTTTAAATAAATGATAGGTGTAGTTTTTTATTTTATACTTTATTATAATTTTATTTGGTTTATAAAATTAAAGCAAGCTAAGTTTATTAAATTTTTTACTTGATAATTTTCAAGAATTATACATTCTTTATTTTCGTCAAAAATAACAGTTCCAGTATATATTTTTGAAGCGTTATTCTCTATAAGAGTGATATCAGTTTAAGGAAATGAAAGAATGTCATTTTCTTCCTCCAACAGTAATTTCAGAAACACGGACAGCAGGCTGGCCTACATTTGTGCATAAACTTCCTGAAACAGAACCACACATTCCTTGACCATAAGCAAGATTATTTCCTACCATATCAATTTTTTTAAGGACTTCACTTCCTGTTCCTATAAGAGTAGCTCCTCTTACAGGAGAGGTTATTTTTCCATTTTCTATAAGATATCCTTCCATAACAGCAAAGTTAAAATTTCCAGTAGCAGGATTAACAGATCCTCCTCCCATATATTTTGCATATATTCCTTTTTCAGTTGAAGAAATCATTTCCTCAAGAGTAGATTTTCCATTAAGAATAAATGTATTTGTCATTCTGGAAGTAGGAGCATATTTATATGATTCTCTTCTTCCACTTCCAGTAGAAGCCATTCCCATTCTTCTTCCATTTAATTTATCTATCATATATCCTTTTAAAATACCATTTTCTATAAGAAGATTTCTTTTTGATGGAGTTCCTTCGTCATCAATATTAATTGTTCCCCATTCATTAGGAATAGTTCCATCATCAACAGCACTTACAAGAGGACTAGCTATCATTTGTCCAATTTTTCCAGCAAAAACAGAATTTCCTTTTGCAACACTTGTAGCTTCAAGACCATGTCCACAAGCCTCATGGAAAATAACTCCTCCAAATCCATTATCTATAATAACAGGCATTTTTCCACTTGGAGAATATTCAGCGTGAAGAATTGTTGAAGCTATTCTGGAAGCTTCTTTTCCATAACTTTCAATATCCATATTTTCAAAGAATTCAAATCCTTTTGATGCTCCTGGTCCCATGCTTCCTGTCTGCATTTCTGTCCCATTTGAAGCTACACTTTCTATTCTGATTCTTCCTCTTACTCTTTCATCTTCAGCCCATATTCCTTCTGAATTAGCTACAAGAATATTTTGTTTTGTATCTCCGTAAGAAACTCTTACTTGTGAGATTTCATTATTATAGTTTTTGGCAGAACTATAGCCTCTTTTCATTATTTCAATTTTTGATTTTTTTGAAACAGTTTCAGGATATATTTCAATTTTATTATAGTTTTCAATATCCTGTTTTAAAAGGTTAATAGTGATATCAGCTCTTGTTCCTTTTATAGCCTGAGCTATTTTTTTAGCTGTTTTAAGCAGGTTTTCTTCAGTCATATCATTTGTATATCCATAAACAGAATACAAATCTTTAAAAATTCTGATACCTATTCCAAAATCTTTTCCTGAAAGAGCAGATTCTATTTTTCCATCAATCATATATAAACTGCTGCTGTTTTTCTTTTCAACAAAAACTTCAGCAAAATCTCCTCCTGTAGAAAGAGCTTCATTTAATATTTTTTCAACTAAACTTTTATCAAGCATTTTATCAACTCCAATCTTTATGTATAAATATTATATCATATTTTTATGTCCTTCTTTTCTCTTTTATTTTCTATATCCTCTTTATTTTTTGAAAATATGAGGTATAATATAGATATACAAGACAGTGACAGCTTTATTTTACATTATGAAGGAGGTATATATTATGAAAAAAGTATTATTAGGATTATTCGCATTATCTACATTAGCCTTCGGAGCAGCTGGAGACAGTCATTTATACTTAAGAGCAGAATTTTCTCCTTTCAGTAAATATGACTTAGACAATGGAGCAAAAATAGAAAATAAAGATGATATAGATGAGGCAGCTTATGGAATAGCAGCAGAATTTACAAAAGATGTTTTGTATAATCTTGAACTAGGAATAGGAACTGCTTATCAAAAACACGGAGATTTCCAATATAAAAATGGATATGATGGAGAAAAACTTCCTGATTTTAATTCTATTCCAGTATATATTACAGGAAAATATAAAATTTTTAATGTAGGAGACTGGACTCCATATATTAAAGCTGATTTAGGATATTCATTTAATGATTTAGATGACAATAAATATTTCAGCTATGATGATGGACTATATTATGCAGTTGGTCTTGGTGTAGAGATTCAATATCTTTCTCTTGAAATGTCTTACAGAGTAAATGAAGGAAAACTTAAAACAGATTATGGAAAATATGATATAGATAATTCAAGAGTGATGTTTGGTGCTTCTTACAGATTTGATTTCTAATATTTTTATATTCTAAAATAAATTATCTTTAAATAAAATGGGATAGCTGCATTTATTAGCAGCAGTCCCATTTTTATTTTCATAAATTTCTTTTATATTTATATTTTTTCATGTAAAATTAGTATTATAAAATTTCAATTAGGAGATATACATATATGAAAAGATTTTTACTGTTTATACTATTTTTAATTTTTACTATAAATATTTATTCTATAAAAATAGAAAATAATATGGCTGTAGATAGTTATGGGAATAGTGTAGAACTTAAAGAATACAAAAGAATAGTTGTAGCAGATCCCTCTGCTGTTGAAATTTTTTATCTTATAGGTGGAGAAGACAAAATTTCTGCAATAGCAAAAACAAAGATAAATAAAATATATCCAGAAGAAAAGACAAAGTATTTGGAGTCAGTAGGTACTATAACAAAGCCATCTTTTGAAAAGATAATATCACTTACCCCAGATTTAGTAATATTAAATCCTATGGGAGCAGTTAAAAGTACAGAACTTTTAAAAAAATATAATATTCCATTTTTTATAGATAGATCTGTAACTTTTAATGAAATTTTTTTAAAGACGAAAATTTATGGAGTATTTACAGGACAGGAAAGAAATGCTGAAAAACTTATCAATGAAAAAAAAGATAAATTAGAAGAGATAGAAAAAAATATACAGGGCAAGAAATTAAAGGGAGTTGTATTATACTCAAGTTCTCCTATGGTTTCTTTTTCAAAAGATACTATTCCAGGAGAAATATTAAAACTTTTAAAAATTGAAAATATGGCTGAATCTTTTGCTGGTGGGAAGAGTCAGATTATATCTTCAGAAACAATTTTAAAAGAAAATCCTGATGTTATTATAGGAACAATGAAAATAAAATCTCCAGAAGAAATAGTAAGCAGTAATGAATTTTTAAAATATTCAAATGCTTATAAAAACAATAATATTTATGTGTTTGAATCTGAAAAGATTCTTCGTGCAACTCCAAGAATAGTTGATGGAATAGAAGAAATATATGAGGTAATAAAAAATGTTAAATAAAAAAAATAAAAAAGAGAATATTATAATAAAATACTACAAAAAGGAAAAGAGTCTTCTTTTTGCTTTTATATTTTTTAATATAGCAGTAACAGTTTTAGATTTATCTGCCCCTCTTGTTGTAAAAAATATTATAGATAAAGCTATACCTGATAAAAATATACAAAATCTCGTACTTCTCACTTTTTTTGCTCTTTTCCTTTATAGTGTGAGAACCTTCTTTGCTGTAATGAGTTTCAGCAGAGGACAGCTTATGGGAAATAGAATAAAATATCATATGAGGAATGATTTATTTTCCCATTTTTTAAAACAGTCTCATGAATTTTTTAATAAGAAGGAAACAGGTGATTTGATTGCAAGAATTACCAGTGATTTAGAGAGTTCAGCAGTTCTTCTTTACAGAGGACTTCAGGATTTATTAGCTTCAGGTGGTTCGCTTCTTGGAGGATTTATACTTATGTTTATTTATAGTCCTCTTCTAGCATGTATTACTTTTCTTCCTCTTCCTATAGGACTTATTTTTGTTTACAGAAAAAATAAAAAAATGAAGAAAGGATACAGAGAAATAAGAAGAAAAAACAGCAGTCTTACAGTTGTTCTTCATGAAATTTTAAGAGTTATTTTATTTTTTAAAGATAATCTTTTAGAAAAAACTGCATATAAAAAATTTTTACAAGCTAATGATGAACTTCTTGCTGCAGAGAAAAGAAATTTTCTTAATGTGGGAATTTTTATGGCAGGTGTAACTTTTTATGTTCATTTTACACAGCTTATTCTTATAGGAGCAGGGGGAATACTTTTCATTAAAGGAAAAATAAGTATAGGTATTATAGTTTCTTTTCTTCTTCTTGTGGATAGATTTAAAGTATCACTTATAAAGCTTGCAGGGCTTACTGATACATACCATAAAGGAAGGGCTGGTATTGTAAGGCTTGAAGAAATGCTTGAGAGTGATTTTACTCTTCCAGAAGGAAACGGAAAAATAGATGAAGAATTTAAAAATCTTAGATTTCAAAATGTTTCTTTTAGCTATGAGAAAGATATTCCTGTAATTAAAAACCTTACTTTTGAAATTAAAAAAGGAGAAAAAACAGCTGTTGTAGGAAGAAGTGGTGTTGGAAAAACAACTCTTATGAATCTTATAAAAAGAAACTATCTTCCTGATACTGGAGATATTTTCATAAATGGAAAGAATTACAAAGATATAAACCGTGAAAGTGTTCTTTCTTTTATGGGAACTATTGAGCAGAAAGAAAATATTTTAGGAGATACAGTAAAAAATAATATAAAAATTGTCAGAGAAAATTCAACAGAAGAAGAGATAGAAGAAGCTTCTAAAAAAGCTTGTATACATAATACTATTGAAAAATTAAATGAAAAATATGAAACAGTTTTGGGAAATAGTGGGACAATATTAAGTACAGGTCAGCAGCAGAGAATATCTCTTGCAAGAGTATTTTTAAAAAATCCTGAAATTATTATTCTTGATGAAGCAACATCAGGGCTTGATAATACTTCTGAAAGTAAAATAATGCAAAATATAGATACACAGTTTGAAGGAAAAACTCTTATTGCTGTAACACATAGACTGGCAGTAACAAGAAATTTTGATAAAATAATTGTTATTGGAAAAGAAGGAGTTATAGAAGAGGGAACTTATGATGAACTTGTAAGTAAAAAAGGAGAATTTTATAATATTTTAAAAGGTAAATAAAAATATGGACTGTTGTAAATCTATAAAAATAAAATTTTATTTTTATAAATTAGAAATATAACAGTCCTTGAAATAAAATTATTTAATGTATTTACTGTCTCTTAAATATTTTGTATCATTTCCATAGATAAAAAGGACAGAACCATTTTTAATTTTTTCAATTATTTTTTTATTAAGGGATTTTGGAACAGCTGGACATCCTTCAGTTCTTCCCAAAAAACCAAATTTTTTTATATATTCAGGTTCTGAAGCAGAAGCTCCATGAATAACAACACCTCTTTTAAAAGCATTGGAATTGTATCCATCTTCTAGACCAAAAAGTTTTAAAGAATATCCATATTTTCCGTTATATGGTTTTCCTGTAAGATAGAAACCAACAGAGCTTTTATAAGAATTCATTTTATTAGAAAAACTTACAGCAGTATCTGCTCCACTGTTTTTTCCATGTGCAACATAGGTATAATCTTCAAGAGTAAAATTTTCCATATTAAGAACAAAAAATCTTTTTTCATAAGAAGGTTTTGAATAATCAGCAATAACTAGATACTTTGTTTTTCTTTCAGAAATTTTAGAATATCCTTTTAATGCCATTTTAAAAATTCTGTAACTTAACTTATCTTTAAGATTAAAATTATTATAAAGGAAAAGATACTGGCTTTCATCTACATATGTGCCTTTATTTTGTGAAATTGTATTTATAAAAACTTTTTCAGGATTTATAATATTTTGAAAAGAGATTTCATCTCCGTAAGAAAGTGTAAAAGTTAATATTGAAAAGAAAGTTAATAATATTTTTTTCATTTATTTTAGTTTCTCCATTAAAAAATTTTTTGAAATTTTTTGCTTCTTAAGGTAATATTAACATAGAAAGACAAATAAATAAAGTTATCTTTTACAAAAAAAGGGGGCTTTTATGGAACTAAGACTTTTATCAATAAAAAATTGGAGAGAAATAAAAAATATAGATATACATTTTGAAAATCTTATGCTGTTTTTAGGACAGAGTTCAGAGGGAGTAAATAATATTATTTCCTGTCTTGCATTTATTTTTAATGGTAAGGAACTGGAGAAAGCAGATATTTATGATAAAGCTGAACTTGCAGTAATAAAACTTATATTTTTTGAAAATGAAACAAGATATAAATTAAAAATTACAGCCTCTCCTGAGGGAGAAGTAAGATATTATATAAGAAAATCAAAAAATTGGAAAATAATAACAAAAGAAGAGTATTCTAAATTTATAGAGCAGATTCCTTTTCTTCATGTTTCAGGAGATTTAAAAAATCAATGTAACAATATTTTTACATGTTTCTTTAAAATATTAAAAAAAGATCATAAAGATGAAGATTTAATAAAAAATCATATATATGAAGCTTATGAAAGCCTTGATGAAGGTTATCAAAATCCAGAGCTTTACAGAAATCTTTTGTTTGAGTTTTTGAAAATTATTTCACAAATTTCTGTAAAAAGAAAAGAATCAATACTTAAAAATGCAGTAATTCTTTTTGAAGATCCAGAACTTTATCTGCACCCACAAAAAAGCAGAGAGCTTTATGATTGTTTTATAAAGCTTTCAAAACTTGGAACAAAAATTTATTTAAAAACATATTCAAGCAGTTTTTTAGGATTAAAGCAGTATAGGTCTATATGTGTAATAAAAAAAATTAATAACAATGTAAGAGTAGTACAGGCAAAGGATAATATATTTAAAGGAGATGTAATAAAGGCTTTTAACATGAACTACTGGATAAATCCTGACAGAGGAGAACTGTTTTTTGCTGAAAAAGTGATTCTTGTAGAAGGACAGACAGATAAAATAGTTATATCTTTTCTTGGAAAACTTTTAAAGATATTTAAGTATGACTATTCTATTATAGAGTGTGGAAGTAAAAGTACAATACCTCAGTTTATTATGCTTTTAAATCTTTTTAAAATTCCTTATGTGGTTATTTACGACAAAGATAATCATAGATGGAGAACTAAAGAGGAGATTTTTAATTCAAATCAAAAAAATAAAATGATAAGATCTCTTGTGAAAGACTCTTTAGGTACTTGTATTGAGTTTGAAAATGATATAGAGGAAGAATTATATGCAAGAAATGGAGAGAGAACTTCCTATAAAAATAAACCTTTTAATGCATTAAGATATATTTCAAATGAAAACTATATAGTTCCTGAAAGACTTAAAAATAAAATAGAAAAAATATATGAATAAAAGAAAGAAGGGGTATTAATCAACAACAGCCCCTTCTTTATATTTTATTTAAAAAGTTCAAGAACTTCTTTTGAATATTTTCCATCACTGTCATGTGAAATAAGAGGAGGAAGAACAGTAAGTCCTTCTGATCCAAATTTTACCCCTTCAACAAGAAGAATTTTTGCCTGTTTATCTATTTTTGAATGGCAGAATCTTACTTTTTTGGGAGTGATTTTATATTTTCTCATAGTATCTAAAATTTCAAGAAATCTATCAGGTCTGTGCACCATAGCAAAATATCCTTTATCTTTAAGAAGACATGAAGCAGTTTCAACAATTTCTTCAAGTGTTATAGATATTTCATGTCTTGCCAGAGTAAGCTGATCAAGATCATTTAGAAGTTCTTCATTTCCATGAAACTTAAAGAAAGGTGGATTTGATATAATAGCATCCTGAGAACCTGACTGAAAATATTTTTTCCAGTTTTTCATATCATCATTTATGATTTCTATTCTGTCAGAAAGATTATTAAGTTCTATATTTTTTTTTGCAAGATCAGCAGAAATTTTTTGAATTTCTATTCCTGTTATTTTTGCTTTTGTTCTTTCTGAAAGGAAAAGAGGAATAGCACCATTCCCAGTACCTAAATCAACGACTTTATTAACCCCTCTTCCAAGTGAAATAAAATTTGCTATAAGAAGAGAGTCAAGAGAAAAGTTAAAAAAATCAGGCCTTTGTATTATTTTTAGATTTTTATTTAAAAGATTGTTTATTACTTCATTTTTTTCCAGTGTCATTTTTACCTCCGTTATTTATTATATCAAAATCAAGTATAAATTTCTAATAGAAATGATTTTTTCATGAAAAATATAATCATAGTAAAAGAAATTCTCTTTATGCTATAATATCAGTTGAAATATAAATTTTATGGAGGGATTAAATTGAAAATAAAAGCAGTTGCACTAGACATGGACGGAACACTTTTATGCAGTGATCACAAGCCTTCTGAAAGAACAAAACAGTTTCTTTTAGATATAGAAAAAAAAGGAGCAAAAGTTATTATAGCCACAGGGCGTTCTTTTGGAGGAACAGAAGCTACAGCTAAACTTTTAGGACTTGATAATGGACTTGTTTTATGTTATAACGGAGCAAAAGTTGTAAATTATAAAGATAAATCAGTTCTTTTTGAAAAACCTTTAGCTGAAAGACATGTAAAAGAACTTATAAATATAGCTGATGAAATGGGAGTACATATAAATCTTTATCAAGATAATGTGTGGTATGTTGACAGAGAAGATAAGAAAGAGGTAAAAATATATTCTGAAAAATGTGGAATAACTCCAGTGGTAAAAGCTCACGATTCATTTGAGTCTTACCTTATGCCAAAGGTTGTTTTTATAGGGGAGCATGAAAAAGTTGTTGAAGTTGAAAAAGAAGTAAAAAGAAGACTTGGTGATGAAATTCATATAGCTTTTTCAAGTGATACATTTTTAGAAGCTATGAATAAAGATGTAAATAAAGGAATTACTCTTAAATGGATTTTAAATCACTTTGGAATAAAAGAGGATGAATGTGCTGCCTTTGGAGATGCTCAAAATGATCTTGAAATGCTTTTAGCTGTAAAATATGGAGTAGCTATGGGAAATTCAGATGAAGATTTTAAAAAGAAAGTAAATTATACAACTTTATCAAATGATGAAGATGGGATAGTTGAATTTTTAAAAGAATATTTTTAGGAAAAATACAAAAAAGGGAAAAGGAGATGACGGGAAATCATCTCCTTTATTTGGGTTTAGGCATTTAATTGATGGTTATTTATGAATATAAACTTTACTTTTATACATGTAAGGGAGAGAAATAAAAGTAAGATCCTATTCATAAACTTTTGATAATATGGTAATTTTCTAGAAAGTTCATCAACTTCCTTATGTGCCTATTATATATTCTCAATGTATCTTTTATATATCCAAAATATATTTTCTTTAAAAAAGTTATATTTTTAATCATTATACTCAAATGTATAAATTAAACTTTTTTCAAGGTTGAAAAAAGTAACAGCTGTTGAAGAAAAATTTGAAAAACAGAATGTATCAGCAGCACATATAGGTTCTGCTTTTTCTAAATTATAACGAGTTTGAAAATCATTTCCTAAAACATCTAAAAAGTTAAGAGTGATTTTTTTTGTTTCTTCTGTATTATAAAATAAATGTTTTTTTTCTCTGAAAATAGATTCAGTAATTTCAAAAAGATGCATTATTTTTCCTGTTTTTTGATAGTTATATTTTTCCATTTCATAAGAATAAAAATTTTCTATATAATTGCCTAGACTTTGTCCCTCTGTAAAATTACCAGCTTTTCTGGCTAGAGGTTTTACCATTTTAACATAATCACTAAGAGATACTTTTTGAAGAAGATAATAATCTTTATTATTTTCAAAATCAGCTCTTAAGAAAGAGTAAACTTCTTTTATTTCAGAATTTCCAAATGTATGAATATTTCCAAGAAATTCATATTTCCCATTATTGTACTTAAATCCAAAGAATCTGTTTTCAGAGTTAAGATAGTCATTTTCACAAATAAGTCCAGCAGTGGTAATTAGATGAATCTTATATTCTTTATTATTTAGTTTGTATTTATAAGTAAGAAGAGGGGAAAAATATATTTCCATATCTTTTTCTGCAAAAACATCCTGAGAATTAGGAAAGAATATTACATCATCTTCGGTTTTTCTTTTTTTAAAAGTATTAAAAATTTTCCAGTTTTTTATAGTCATAAATTTACCTCTTTTATTTTAAGAGCAAGAAAAATATAGTAAGAAAAAATTTTATTTTCATACACTATTATTTTATCATAATAATAAATTTTTTTCAGAAAAAAATAATTAAATTTCGTTTTTCAGACAAAAATGGTATAATCTTTAAAAAGAAATACAGAATTTGGAGGTATTTATGGATAAAAATACATTTATTGATCTTGTATTTAAAAAAGCAAAACAAAAAAATATAGAAGAATTTGAAATATATTTTCTTTCTGGAACAAATACATCTCTGAAAGTTTACAATGAGAAGATAGATAGTTTTTCAGATAATCAAAATCAAGGTATATCGTTTAGAGGAAAATTTAAAGAAAAAATGGGATATTCATATACAGAATCGTTTACAGAAGAAGATGCAGATTTTCTGATAAAAGAAGCAGAAGAGAATGCTTCTGTAATAGAAAGTGATGATGAACAGATAATTTATGATGGAAAAGGAAATTATGTTTCTGTAGAAACTTATGATTCCTCTCTTGAAAATCTTGAAATTTCAAAAATAGAAGAATTCCTTATAAATATGGAAAAAGAAGCTTTACAATACGACAGTAGAATAAAAAGAGTAAGCACATGTGTTTTTGGAATGGGAAAATCAGAAAGGATTATAAAAAATTCAAAGGGAGTAGATTTAAGAGACAGAGGAAATGTGGCATATGTGTATATATCTGTTGCAGCTGAGGAAAATGGAATTATAAAAACAGGTTCAGAATTTAAAGTTGGAAGAGATTTTAATGAATTTAATTATAAAGAGATTTCTCATAGAGCAGCTTATAAAGCACTTTCTAAATTTAATTCAATTTCAGTTGATTTAAAAGAAAGTAGATGTGTTATAGAAAATCTTGCATTTACTTCTCTTTTAGAAAGTATGGCTGGAATTTTTTCTGCTGAAGCTGTTCAGAAAGGAGTTTCTCTTTTAAAAGGAAAGATAGGAGAAAAAATAGCAAGTGATAAAGTTTCCGTTATAGATAATCCACATCTTGAAAAAAGTGAAGGAGCAGCATCTTTTGATTCAGAAGGAGTTCCTACAAAATACAAAGAACTTATAAGCAATGGAGTTTTAAAAACATATTTATATAATCTGAAAACTGCTAAAAAAGATGGAGTTGAATCTACTGGAAATGCCAGCAAAGGAGGATATAAAGGCACAGTAGGAATTTCTTCATTTAATCTTTATGTACAAAATGGAGTAAAAAGTTTTGAAGAACTTTTAAAAGATGTAAATGAAGGTATTTTAATTACAGATTTTGCAGGACTTCACTCAGGTTTAAATTCAATTTCAGGAGATTTTTCTTTAGCTGCAGAAGGTTTTATAATTGAAAATGGTAAAAAAGGAAGAGCTCTTAATCAAATGACAGTGGCTGGAAACTTTTTTGAAGTTTTAAAGAATATTGAAGAAGTAGGAAATGATATAAGATTTTCACTGTCTAGTACAGGATCACCTTCAGTTATTATAAAAAATCTTTATTTTTCAGTTGATTAAAAACAAAAATGTGAGGAATATAACAATGAAAAAAATTTTCCCTGTAGTTCTCATTATAGGAATAATTATTATAGGAATTGTCTCAATATCTTTAGGAAGTGTTCATGTCCCTTTAGAGTATATTTTTTCTCTAGAAAAAGCTCCTGAATATATAAAAATTATTATTTTTAATCTAAGGCTTCCTAGAATAATTATGGCTGTATTAATAGGAATGATGCTTGCTTCAAGTGGTGCTGTTGTTCAGACAGTGTTTCAAAATCCATTGGCAGATCCTTATATAATAGGAATATCAGCAAGTGCAACTTTTGGCGCAGTTATTGCCTATATATTTGAAATGCCAGATTTTATGTATGGAGTTTTAGCTTTTATGACTTCTCTTGTAAGTACTTTTATTATATTTAAAGTAGTAAAAAGAGGAAGTAAGATAAATGTTACAGTATTATTAATAGTTGGAATAGCACTTTCATCACTTCTTGGGGCTTTTACTTCTTTTGCTATGTATCTTATAGGAGAAGATTCTTTTAAAATTACAATGTGGACAATGGGATATTTAGGAAATGCAACATGGAAAAGAGTATTTTGTATTCTTATCCCTCTTCTATTTTCTGTTATATATTTTTATATGAAAAGATATGAACTTGATGCTCTTTTATCAGGAGATGAAGAAGCCCATTCTCTTGGAGTTGATGTAAACAGATTAAAAACAAAAATTCTTACAACAGCAGTTCTTATTGTTGCTTTTTCAGTTGCTTTTTCAGGAATGATTGGCTTTGTAGGACTGATTATTCCACATACAATAAGAATGACAGTAGGTTCTTCTAATAGAAAGTTGCTTCCTAATACTATTCTTGCAGGAGGACTTTTTCTGCTTATATGTGACACATTAGGAAGGACAATTATTGCTCCTATAGAAATTCCAATAGGCGTAATAACTGCTTTTTTTGGAGCTCCATTTTTCTTGTATTTAGCTTTAAGAAATAAAAGGAGAGATTTTTAAATGGATATAATAAAAATAGAGCAGTTAAAATTTTCATATGACAAAAAAGAAATATTAAAAGGAATAAATCTTTTAATTACTGAAAAAAAATTAACAGGAATTTTAGGCCCTAATGGCTGTGGGAAAACTACTCTTTTAAAAAATATTCTTGGATATTTAAAAGCTGAAAAAGGAGAGATATTTTTAAGAGGAAGAAAAAGCACTGAATTTTCAAAAAGAGAAAAAGCAAAATTTATGTCTTTTGTCCCTCAGAAATCTCAGATTGTTTCGGGAATAACTGTTGAAGAGTTTGTTTTTATGGGAAGGTTACCTCATTTAAAAAATAGTTGGGACGGATATTCAGAAGAAGATAAAAAAATTGCTGAAAGATATTTAAAAGAACTGAAACTTGAGAAATTTAGAGAAAGGGAAGTACTTACTCTTTCTGGGGGAGAATTTCAAAGAGTTCTTCTTGCAAGAGCCTTGATTCAAGAGACAGAAGTAATACTTTTAGATGAGCCTACATCAGCTCTTGATTTAAATCATGCTGTTGAAATTATGCAGAGAATAAAAAAAATGATTTTAAAAAACAATATTACTGCTGTTGCAGTTCTTCATGATTTAAATCTTGCAGCAATGTTTTGTGATGAAATTGTAATGGTAAAAGATGGAAGAATATTTTGTAAAGGAACTCCTAAGGAAGTTTTTACTTCTGAAAATTTAAAAGAAGTTTATAATTTAGAATGTGTGGTTTATTTTATAGAAGATGAAATTCCTTATATAATACCAAAATTAAAAAAAGATAATTAAGATTTAAATATTATTTAATAATCTTTTTAATGTTATTTTCAACAAATAATATATTTTTTCAGTCAAAATTATATCATAAAATTTTTTAAACAGGAGGACAAATGAAAAAATTATTTATTTTATGCAGTTTTCTTTTAGCTGCTTTATCAATAACTGTTTATGCCTGTACAGGTATTACCATAAAGACGAAAGATAATAAAGTTATACAGGGAAGAACAATTGAATTTGGAGAATATAATTTAAACAGCAGAATTGTTGTATCTCCAAGAGGAAAAATATATCAGTCACTTACTCCAACAGGAAAGCACGATGGATATAAATGGCAGGCCAAATATGGTTTTGTAGGAGCAACAGTTGTATACGATCAGTTTATAGGAGAAGGAATAAATGAGGCAGGACTTAATGCAGGATTATTTTATTTTCCAAATTATGGAAGTTTGGCAAAATTTGATTCTTATAATAAAAAGAATTCTATTGCAGATATGGAGCTTGTAGGTTGGATACTTTCAAGTTTTTCAACTGTTGACGAAGTAAAAGAGGGATTAAAAAAAATAAAAGTTGTAAATGTTGCATATGACAATAATGGAAATCCTCTTCCAACTGCACACTGGAGAATTGCAGATGCAAATGGGAACAATATTGTTCTTGAAATTGTAAATAATGGAGAAGTAAAAATTTATGAAAATAAAGTTGGTGTTGTAACAAATGCACCTGATTATGAATGGCATATGAAAAATTTAAATAATTATGTAAACCTTTATTCTGGAGATGCCAAAGCTTATGAAGTAAATGGACAAAAGATTTTTTCTTTTGGAAGTGGAACAGGAGCTCTTGGGCTTCCTGGAGATATTACACCTCCTTCAAGATTTGTAAGAGCATTTTTCTATTTAAACTCATCACCTTCACCTGAAAATAGTTATGAAGGAGTGGCACAGGCATTTCATATTTTAAATAATTTTGATATACCAATTGGAATAGAATATCCTGCAGAGCATAAAGATAAAATTCCTAAAAATATGTTAAGTGCAACTCAATGGACTGCTGTAAGTAATTTAGGAGACAGAGAATTTTATTATACTACAATGAATGATAGTCAGATAAGAAAAGTTGATTTGAAAAAAATAGATTTTGCTTCAGTAAAATATAATTCTGTTCCTATGGATAAAGATGATATTCAAAATATAGAAGAAATAAACAGTCGTCTTATAAAGTAAACTAATAAAAGACGGGACTCTTGCAAATTTATAAAAATAAAATTTTATTTTTATAAATTTGCAAGAGTCCCTATTTTTTATTATCTCTTTTTTTCTATTAAAAGCCCAAAGAAGAAAAGCACAGATTGAAGAATCCATAAAAGATTAATCATCATTACAAATGAAGGATTTAGTTGAACCTGTCCTATAAAAGAAAAATTTTCAGCTCTCATTGTAACAGTATATATAAATACATTTATAATTTCAAGTATAATTCCTATAAAAGATGCAAATTTTATAGTATAATTTTTTTTAAAAATTTTTCCAGTAAAAATCCAAATTATAATATTGTTAAGGAAATAAAAAGTATTTGAAAAAGGTCTTAAAAAACTTATAATTGTTAGAAAAATTCCCTCTTTCTTTTTTGTTGAAATCCCATAAATCCCTATTACAACAAATATATATTTTATTGCAAAATTTAATTTTGAGATAAAATTATTGTAATTTAAAGATTCTGATGAAATAAATGAAATAAAAATTATTGCTTTTGAAATAAAATACAAAGCTCCTAAAAGTATAAGAATATTAATAAGAAAGTTTAATTTAGGAGATTTATTGTTTTTTATATTAAATTCATTTTTTAATTTCTGAAGATTTTTAAAAAAAGTATTCTTTGAGTTAAATTTCATATTTTCTTTTTCTTCTTTTTTTATATTATCTGTATCATGGGAAGAAATTGAATGTACATATTCTTTTCCAAAAGAATCAGTGAGTTTTTCTTCCTTTTTCCGTATTATAAAAGTGAGAACTATTAAGAGTAAAATAACAAGAATAAGCACTGCAAGAATATATTGAATTATATTATTTTCCATTTTTATCTCCGTAGTTTATCATAGAGATTACTATTTAACCTTAATTTCTATTTAAATTATACCTTAATTATTTTTAGAATAATAGATTTTCCATAAAAAATATTTTAAAAAGAAGAAAATTATAAAATGTTCAAATGTCATATTATAATTTTACTTATAAAATATAAAATAAAAATTTAAATTAAAATAATGAAATTGGCAGTTGTAAAATTATAGAATTCGTACTATAATTGCATAAAATGCCGAATAACTAAGTATTCATAACGAACTTTAACAATTTTTAATGTTAAGTTCTTTAAAATATAGATAAAACTATTAAAGGAGGAAGTTTTTTCAGAATAAAAATTAAATTCTTAACGATTAAAGCTGTTGAGAATACGAAAAATCACCCTTAGAATTTTTAATAACCGAAATTTGTTCAGAATTTGAAGAGGAGATTCTTAACAAATTTACCCTTAGAACTATATAAACAGATTGCTCTTATTTTCAAAGCAAAGATACTAAAAAATATTTTATTCTGTAAAAGCAAAAAATTAAATGAAAAAGAAAATAGCAGCTGTACTTTGCAGTCTGTTTCTTTTTGTTGCGTGTGGAAGTAGTGAAAAGGAACAGGAAAAAGTGTCGGAAAAAAATCATGTTACAATAAGGATATCACAAGATCCAGATTTTCTAGATCCACATAAAGATGTGGCATCAGCAACAGGTGAGATTCTTTATAATGTTTTTGAAGGCCTTGTAAAAATTAATTCAAAAGGAGAACTTAAACCTGCTCTTGCTGAAGATTATACGATTTCAGATGATGGCCTTACTTATGAATTTACAGTAAGAAAAGGAGTAAAATTTCAAAATGGAAAAGAATTAACTCCTGAAAGTGTAAAATCTTCTTATGAAAGATTTATGGATAAAGACTTTCCAGGTAATCCTGTTGGGGCAGAAATAGCTAAATTAATAGAAAGTATAACTATTTCTGAAAATAAAATAATTTTTAAATTAAAACAGTTAGATGGTTCTGCTCTAGGATCATTTACAATAGGAGTTGTAAATGACGAGGATGGAAAAATTTATGGAACAGGTCCTTATATTATAAAGGAATATCTTCCAGGAGAACATGTGCTTCTTGTTAAAAATCAAAACTATTGGAATAAAGATTCTGTTGGAAATATAGATGAAGCAGAATTTAAGATTATAAAAGATACTCAAAATGCAGTTATGGCTTTTCAAATGGGAGAAGTTGACATCATTCATAGAATGGAAACAGGATATGTTGATATGGTAGGAGAAAATGGAAAAATAATAAAAGGTGAACAAAACCTTGTTCAGCTTCTTGCTCTTAATAATGATGTAAAACCTTTAAATGATATTAGAGTAAGAAAGGCTATTAACTATGCAGTCAATAAAGAAGAAGTTATAGAGGGTTCTTCTTTAGGAGAAGCAGTTGTCTCAGGAAGTGCTATAAGTCCTGCAGTAAAAAATGTTTATAATAAAGAAAGTGAAAATATTTATCAGTTTGATTTAAATAAGGCAAAAGAACTTTTAACAGAAGCTGGATATCCAAATGGATTTGAAATTGTTTTAAAAGCACCTTCTAATTATCAATTTCATGTTGACACAGCTCAAATTTTAAAAGAGCAATTAGCTAAGGCTGGAATAAATGTAAAAATTCAGGAAGTGGAATGGGGAACATGGCTTAGTGAAGTTTATGCTGGAAAAAATTATGAAATGACAATTATAGGTTTTGACGGAAAAGTTACTCCATTTAGAACAGTGGAAAGATATGGTTCAAAAAATCATAGGAATCTTGTTAATTTTAAATCTGAAGAATTTGATAAAGTTATAAGTAAAATAGTAAATGCAAAAGATGAAGAAACAAGAACAGAACTTTATAAAGAATCTCAGAAACTGCTTACAGAAGGAGCAGCAGCAGTTTTTATTCAAGCTCCTAATTATATAGCAGCAGTAAATAAAAATTTAGAAGGATTTGAGATATATCCTGTTTATGTTTTAGATGTTTCACTATTAAATTACAAAAAATAGGAGAAAGTTATGTTTCTTATAAAAAAAATTATATCTTCAGTTCTTACTCTTTTTCTTGTTTCAGTAATAAGCTTTACAGTTCTTAATGTGATACCGGGAGATCCTGTGTTATCAAAATTAGGAGTAGATGCTACTCAAGAACAAGTAGTTGCTCTTAGAAAAGAATTAGGGCTTGATAAGTCTGGATATGCAGCTTATGGAAATTGGCTGGAAAAAAGTCTTCATGGAGATATGGGTAAATCAATAAGATTTTCAGTTCCTGTAAATGATCTTATAAAAAAAAGAATAGATAAAACTTTTAAACTTTCTTTTTTGGCTATGGGAATTACTATAGGAGTTGGTTTTCCTCTTGGAATAATTTCAGCTGTTTATAATAAGGGGAAGGGAGGAAAGATTCTCTCATTTTTTACAATGTTTGGAGTGTCAGTTCCTTCATTTTGGAGTGGACTTATTTTAATGATGATATTTGGACTTTATTTCAAAATTTCTCTTAACAGTACAAATCTTATTCTTCCAGCAGTGACACTTTCAATATCAATGATATCTGTTACGGCTATTTATCTTAAAAATATTATTTTGGAAGAATTTCATAAAGATTATGTAAGAGCTGCTGTTGCAAAAGGGAGAAATAGAAACGAAGTAATAATAACAGATATTTTAAGAAATATTATGCTTCCTATGCTTACAATAATATCGGAACTTTTTATAAAAATATTAGCAGGGAGTATTGTTGTAGAAAGTTTATTTAATATTTCAGGACTAGGAACACTTATGGTTATGGCTGTAGAAAATAGAGATTATCCAGTAGTTCAGGCACTTGTTCTTTATAGTGCAGTTATAGTTATAGGAATAAATCTTCTAACAGATATTTTATATTCGTGGATAGATCCAAGAGTAAAGATATCATAATTCTTTTTAAAGGAGAATTTTAAAAAATGAAAAAAATTAATAAAAATCTTCTGTTTGGAGCTGGATTTTTTATTTTACTTATTATTTTAATAAGTGCTTCAGCTCTATTAACACCATATGGTGTAACAGAGATAAATATAAATGATAAACTTTCTGCTCCTTCTGTTCATCATTTTTTTGGAACAGATAAGTTTGGAAGAGATATTTTTACAAGAATAATGGCTGGAGGAAAAATAGCTCTTTTTGTAGGAGTATCTTCTGTGGGGATTGGACTTTCTGTAGGAAGTTTTTTAGGAATGTACTCAGGATATATTGGAGGAAAAAGAGACGAAGTGATAATGAGAATAGTAGATGCATTTATGTCATTTCCTGGTATTCTTTTTGCTCTTATGATGATAACTGCCTTTGGTTCAGGAACTTTAAATACAATTTTTGTAATAGGGATTATGAATATTCCACATTTTACAAGACTTGCTAGAGGAGAAACTTTAAAAGAAAAAGAAAAAAATTATACCTTATCAGCTAAAATGAGAGGTGCTGGAAGAAAGTGGATTTTAGTTCATTATATTTTCCCTAATATAAGAGGAAAGTTAATTGTTGCAGCTGCATTAGGTTTTGGAATATCCATTCTTACAGAAGCTTCATTAAGTTACCTAGGACTAGGTGTACAAGCTCCTTATCCAAGCTGGGGATCTATGCTTCGTGAATCACAGATTTATTTTATGACAGCTCCATGGTATGCTGTGTTTCCTGGAATATTTATAACTCTCACTATATTTTCAAGCAATCTTCTAGGTGAATATTTCAGAGAAAAATATAATTCAAAAGGATAGGGGAAGCAGATGAAAAATGAAAAAATTCTAGAAGTAAAAAAACTTAATATTTCTATAGAATATAATAATCAAAATCTAACTCTTGTTGAAAATCTTAATTTTCATGTGAAAAAAGGAGAAATTTTTGGTATAGTTGGTGAGTCAGGATGTGGTAAGAGTCTGACTTCAAAAAGTATAATGAGAATTCTCAATGAAAAATTTATTTCAAAAGGAATAATTTGTTACTTTGGAAAAAATCTTCTTGAAATATCTGAGAAAGAAATGTGCTCAATGAGAGGGAACAATATCAGCATAGTTTTTCAAGATGCTCTTGCTGCTTTAAATCCTTTAAAAAAAATAGGCAAACAAGTAGAAGAATGTTTAAAAATCCATAGGAAAATGCCAAAAGAAGAAAGAATAAAAAAAGTTTATGAAACACTTAGAGAATGTGGAATAAGAGAACCTGAAGAGATATGTAGAAAATATCCTCATGAACTTTCAGGGGGACAGAGACAGAGAATTTTAATTGCAATGGCTGTAATATGTAATCCTTCACTTATTATTTGCGATGAATGTACAACAGCTTTAGACTTAAGAACTCAGCTTACTATTATAAAGCTTTTGAAAAAATTAAATAAGGAAAAAAATATGTCAATAATTTTTGTTTCTCATGATATTGCTCTTATTGAAGCTATATGTGACAGAATTATGGTGATGTATGCAGGAAGAAGTGTGGAGATTATAGAAGGCTCTCTTAAAAATGCTCTTCATCCTTATACAAGAGCTTTATACAGTATGCTTTTTAGTATGGATTATAAAAATAGAATGCTTCCTTATGTACCAGGAACAGTTATTTCCCCAGATAAAAGGAAAAGGGAAAGGTGTTACTTTGGAGATAGGTGTAAATATTTCTCAGAATGCAGAGAGAATGATTTAAAAGAAGTGGAAAAAGGACATTTTGTGGCGTGTGAAAGGGTGATAAACCAATGCCTATAGTTTTAGAAGTAAAAAATCTTAATAAGTATTATAATAATAAGCAAATATTGAAAAATATTAATTTTCATGTAAATGAAGGTGAAATTTTTGGACTTGTAGGAGAATCAGGATGTGGAAAATCAACTACAGCAAAAATACTTACAGGTCTTTCTGAAAAAGATACAGGAGATATTATTTTTAAAGGAGAGAAAATAGAGTATAATAAGAATAGGGATTTTAGGAAAATACAAATGGTTTTTCAAGATCCAGACTCTTCACTTAATCCTATGAAAACAATAAAATGGATTTTAGAAGAACCTTTTAAAATAAATAAGATAAATGATAAAAAATATATTTCAGAAAAAATAGATGAGATGCTTGAAATGGCTAATCTTACAAAAGATACTGTTAATAAATATCCTCATGAACTTTCAGGAGGACAGAAACAAAGGATAGCTATTATTCTTGCTCTTCTTTCAAGTCCAGAACTTCTTATTGCAGATGAAGCTGTATCTTCTCTTGATTTATCAGGGCAGGCAAGCATATTAAACTTTTTTAAAAAACTTCAGTCTGAATTAAAACTTTCATATATTTTTATTTCTCATGATTTAAGGGTAGTTTATCATATGTGTGACAGGATAGCAGTTATGAAAGATGGAGTGATTGTAGAAGAGGGGACACCTCAGGAAGTTTATTTTAATTGTAAACATGAATATACAAAAGAACTTCTTAAAGCTCTTCCAGGTTCGTCTGAGTTTATAAAAGCTGTTGAAAAAAATTAATAAAATTTATTATAAGAAAGGATAGGTATATGAAAAACGAAAAGTATAATGAACTGATAAATCTTGTTAAAAGAAATATAAATCTTGCTGATTTAGGATGCTTATATGCTCATAATGGATATGATGATGAAAGATACCATGAAATGAAAGAAATAAATATGCAAATTTTAAGTATTCTTTCAGAGCATTCTATGGAAGAGTTATGTAGTTTTTATCTTCCTATTAAAGAGTATCCTACACCAAAGATTGATATAAGAGGAGTCCTGCTTGATGAGAATAATAAGATTCTTATGGTAGAAGAAAAACTTGATCCAGGAAAATGGTCTATTCCTGGAGGGTGGGCTGATATAGGATTTACTCCTTCAGAAGTTATAAAAAAAGAGATGAAAGAAGAAACAGGTCTTGATGTAGAAGTTATAAGAATTTTAGCTGTCTACGATAAGAAATGTCACCCTCATCCACAAGAGGCATTTTATACATATAAAATTGTATTTTTATGTAAAAAAATAGGAGGAGAATTAAAAAATACTTTTGATATTGATGATGTTAAATTTTTTGATATAGAAAACCTTCCTCCACTTTCAGAAGCGAGAATCTTAGAATCACAAGTAAAACAACTATACTATCTTGTTTTAGATGATATAAAAGATGTTTATTTTGATTAATTGATAAGAATAGACTGCAGATACTAAAAGTTTTTGAGACTTTAAATCTGCAGTTTTTATTTTCTAAAAAATGTACTGCTAAAGTTATTAAAATTTTAAAAAAATACAAAAAAATTATAAAAAGTTCATTTTTAAGTATAAAATAATAGTTTTAAGGATTGAAGATAACTTGTTTATGTATTATCCTTTTAGTATAAGAGATGAGTAATTTTCATAAAAAGCAAAACAAATTAGGAGGCAGATTATGAGAAAAAGAATTTTAGCAGTGCTTAGTTTATTGATTGCAATAATATTTACAGGCTGTGGAGGAGAAAAAGAAGAAGCAAAAACTGAATCAAAAGGAGCAGGAAATCTTACAGTATATTGTCCTCACCCTCTTGAATTTATAAATCCTCTTATAAATGAATTTGAAACTCAGACTGGAGTATCAGTTGAAGTTATTGCAGCTGGTACAGGAGAACTTATGAAAAGAGTTGAATCTGAAAAAGATAATCCTCTTGCAGATGTTCTTTGGGGAGGAACAATTACTACAGTTGATCCTATAAAAGAGTATTTCATGCCATATACTTCACCAAATGAAGAAGCTTTTTATGATGCTTATAAAAATGTTGAAGGAAATATGACTAGATTTACAGCTGTTCCAAGTGTAATAATGATAAATACAAATCTTATTGGAGATATTAAGATAGAAGGATATGAAGATGTATTAAATCCTGCATTGAAAGGAAAAATTGCATTTTCTGATCCTGCAAAATCTTCATCATCTTTTGAACATTTAGTAAATATGCTTTATGCAATGGGAAATGGAGATCCTGAAAAAGGTTGGGGATATGTAGAAAAGCTAATGGAAAACTTAAATTATACACTTCTTTCTGGTTCATCAGCAGTGTATAAAGGTGTTGCTGATGGTGAATATACAGTTGGACTTACTTTTGAAGAAGGAGCAGTAAAATATGTTAATTCTGGTGGTCCTGTAAAAGTTGTATATATGGAAGAAGGAGTAATAGTTAAACCTGATGGTGTATATATTATAAAAAATTGTAAAAATGAAGAAAATGCTAAAAAATTTGTTGATTTCATAACTGGAAAAGAAGCTCAGTCAATGATTTCTGCACAGCTTAACAGAAGAAGTATAAGAAAAGATGTTGAGCCAGGAAAAGGACTTAAAAAACTAGAAGAAATTAATGTAATTGAAGATGATATTAGTGTAGTAAAAGCTAAAAAAGCTGAATGGCTTGATAAATTTAAAGATATTTATACTAAATAAATTTAAGTTAATAAATAATATTAGTGAATATCCACAACGGTTTTGTTGTGGATATTCTTAAATATGGAAAAATAAATTGAAAAGAGGTGCAAAATGAGTGTATCTATAAATGTAAAAAATGTTGTAAAAAAATTTGGAAATAATGTTATAATTCCTGGAATGTCAATAAATATTAAAAATGGAGAATTTTTTACACTTCTTGGTCCTTCTGGATGTGGAAAAACTACACTTCTTAGAATGATAGCAGGTTTTAATAGTATAGAAGGAGGAGAAATATTTTTTGATGACAAATTAATAAATGATATGGCAGCACATAAAAGGAATATTGGTATGGTTTTCCAAAATTATGCAATATTTCCTCATATGACAGTAAGAGAAAATGTGGAATATGGATTAAAACTTAGAAAAACTCCTAAAAATGAAATGAAAGAAAAGGTTGATGATATTTTAGATGTTGTAAAAATTTCAGAATATCAAGAAAGACTTCCTGAAAGACTTTCAGGAGGACAACAGCAAAGAGTTGCTCTTGCAAGAGCTATTGTAATTCATCCAAGTGTACTTTTAATGGATGAACCTCTGTCAAATCTTGATGCGAAATTAAGACTTGAAATGCGTTCTGCTATAAGAGATATTCAGAAAAAAGTTGGAATAACAACAGTATATGTCACTCATGATCAGGAGGAGGCTCTTGCTATTTCAGACAGAATAGCCGTAATAAATAAAGGAACTATTCAGCAGCTTGGGAAACCTCATGATATTTATGCAAGACCATCAAATCAATTTGTAGCAACATTTATAGGATATTCAAATCTTTTTAAAGGGAAAATTGAAATAAATGAAAATGTAAAATATGTAGTTTTTAGAAATGGATACAAAATACTTATGGATAATCTTTGTGATGATGTAGAAAATAATCAGGAAATAATTATTGCAGTTCGTCCTGAAGAATTTTCTGTTTCAGATGAAGGAATCAAAGTAAAAATTAAAACAAGTACATTTTTAGGAAAATATAATAATTATGAAATTATAGCAGGAGAAAATGAAATAATTCCTGATATGCCTCCATTAGAATTTTCTCAGGATATAGGACATGCAGCTATAATTTATAATGTAGGAGATGAGATTATATTAAAGCCTAATGGAGAAAAAATAAATATCTTTACAGAAAATGGAGAAAGAAGTCTGATAAAGGGAGTTGAGGTGTATGCTGAGTAAGAAAATTAAATGGGATTTCTGGACAGCTGTAACTCTTATTATAGCTTTTGTTTTTACACTTTTTTTAATATATCCTTTATTTTCTTTATTTTTAAGCAGTTTTAAAGATCCTGAGACAAATGTGTGGAGCATGACAAATTTTGCAAGATTTTTCAGCAGAAAATATTATTATCAAGGGCTTATTCACAGTTTTCAGGTAACTGCCTGTACGACAGTTTTAGCTGTAGCTATAGGTGTTCCTGTAGCGTATTTTATGACATCTTATAAAGTAAAATTAAAAGGGTTTATAGAAGTTTTGATTATAATTTCAATGCTTTCTCCTCCTTTTATAGGAGCTTATTCATGGGTACTTTTATGTGGAAGAAGTGGAGTTGTAACAGAATTTTTCAGAGATGTTCTTGGAATAAGACTTCCAACAATTTATGGATTTACAGGAATACTTTTAGTATTTACTTTAAAATTATACCCTTTCATTTATCTTTATGTTTCAGGAGCGTTAAAAAAAATAGATGTTTCTTTAAGTGAAGCAGCAGAAAGTTTAGGGTGCAGTACAGTAAAAAAAGTATGTACAATTATAATGCCGCTTATAATGCCTACTCTTTTATCTGGGGCTTTGCTTGTATTTATGAATGCAATGGCAGATTTTGGTACTCCAATGCTTATAGGAGAAGGATATAATGTAATGCCTGTTCTTATTTATTCTGAGTTTGTAGGTGAAATGGGAGGAAGTGCAAACTTTGCTGCAGCAATGGCAACAATTCTTGTAATAATAACAATAGTTCTTTTCTTGGGACAAAAATATATTGTTAATAAAAAATCTTTTGTAATGAGTTCTATAAGACCAATTCAGCCTAAAGAACTTAAGGGAATAAAAGGAATTTTAATGCATACTTTCATTTATTTTGTAGTATTTTTATCAATAATTCCTCAGATAACGGTAATTTATACATCATTTTTAAAAACAAGAGGTTCTATGTTTGTAAGAGAATTTTCTTTTGAAAGTTATGAAAAAGTTTTTTCAAGAATGGGAAATGCAATAGTGAATACATATGTTTATGGACTTACAGCTATTGTGATAATAGTTATTATGGGAATGTTTATAGCCTATATTTCAACAAGAAAGAAAAATGTTTTAACTGCCATAATTGATACGATGACAATGTTTCCTTATATAATTCCTGGATCTGTAATAGGTATAACTCTTCTTCTTGCTTTTAACAGCAGGCCGATACTTCTTAGTGGAACAGCAGCAATTCTTGTAATATCATTTGTAATAAGAAGAATGCCTTATACTCTTCGTTCATCAGCAGCAATTCTTTATCAGATAAGTCCAAGTCTTGAAGAAGCTTCAATAAGTTTAGGATGTTCACCTGTAAAAACTTTCTTTAAAATTACAGCAATGATGATGTTACCAGGAGTTTTATCAGGTGCAATATTAAGCTGGATTACAGTAATAAATGAACTTAGTTCATCAGTAATATTGTATACTGGTGTAACAAGAACAATGTCTGTATCAATTTATACAGAAGTTATAAGAGCAAGTTATGGAACAGCAGCAGCTCTTTCAACAATACTTACAGTGACAACTATAATTTCACTTTTAATTTTCTTTAAGGTGACAGGAGGAAAAGATGTCAATATATAATATTATAAAAAGATTGGCATAAAGTAAAATTAAGTGGTAGAATAAAATTAAATAGATTATAAAAGTAAAGGGGAACGAGTGTTATGAAAGGAAAAAGATTCCAAAGCTTTAAAGATCAGCTTAGAAAAACTTTGATTTTATATATGCTCGTTCCTATTATATTTTTTGCATTGACAGGTTATGGAATAATATATTTTTTGGAGTATCAAGCAATAAAGAATGAAAATATTGAAAATACAAAAATTCTTGCTAAAAGTCTTGATGAAACAATACAAAAATATTTTAATGAAGTGGAGAGAATTTCTTCTGATAAAGATATAATTAATGCAGTAATAAAAGGAAAAGCTGACAATTTTGTTTATGAAAAAGTATATAATTCTATAAATTCAATGAAAGTAGAAGGGAATTTTATTATTTATGATAAGGATCTTCATATAATTATGTCCAGTGCTAAATTTATAGGAAGTACTAACGGATATAGCTGGGGACTATTTAATAGAATGATAAATTATCCTGGAATAGTAATCCTGAAAATAAATAAATTTCATTTTCAAGATGAAACAAGCAGTGTTTTTTCTTTGGGGAAAGTAATAAAGAAAGATAATAAAATAGTTGGATTTGTAGTTTACAATATTTTAGATAAAAGTTTAAGAGAGCTTATAGGAAAAAGTGGTTCTTTTAATGTGGTCATAACAGATAAATATGGTAATACAGCAATAACAACAAATGAAAAATTTAAGGATGAATTAGGTAAAGCAGATAAAAAAATAAGAAAAGCAAATGGATATTCTGTTATAAATAATGAAAAATATTATGTAACTAAAAAAGAGATTTATTATTCAAATATAATTTTATATACAATATCTGGAGCAGGTTATGTTATAGATAATTTTATTGATGGTTTTTTATATATGACAGTTATTTTTATAATACTTCTTATTTCAATGTATTATGTTGCAAAAATTATTGCTGGAAAAAAGACAAAATCTATTGAAGAAATTATAAAGGCTATTGAAAATGTAAAAACAGGAGATTTAAATACAAGGCTTTATGTAGATACTAACGATGAATTTAAAATTATTGCAAATTCATATAATGAAATGCTTTTGAATATAAAAAAACTGATTGAAATAAATAAAGAAGAAGCCAGACACAGTGCTGTTCTTGAGGTTAAACAATTAGAAAGTCAGTTTAATCCACATTTTCTTTTTAATACTCTTGAAATGCTAAGATATACAATAAAATCAGATATTTCAATGGCTAATAAAATAATAATTAATATTTCATCACTTTTAAGGTTTAGTATAGAAAACAAATCTTCTGAAGTTTCTTTGAAAATAGATTCTATATATACAAAAAATTATTTAGACATTCAAAAATACAGATTCGGAGAAAAATTTGATTATGAAATAAAAATGGAAAAAGAATTAGAAAATTATCTTGTACCTAAATTAATTATTCAGCCGATTATTGAAAATGCAATAAAACATGGATATACTCAGATATCTAAAATGATTATTTATATAAGAATAAAAAAAGTAAAAAATATTCTTTTGATTAAAGTTTATAACAATGGTAAAGGAATGGAAAAAGAAACTTTAAAAGAAGTAAGAGGAAGATTAAAGAAAGGTAGCAATGAAATAAAAAATCATATAGGGATTTATAATATTTTTAGGCGTATTCAGCTTATGTATGGAAAAGAATATGGACTTAAAATTTTAAGTAGTGAAAAAAGAGGGACAATTGTCCGTATTTTTCTTCCTTTAAAAAATGGAGATGAAAGTTTATGATAAAAGTACTTGTTGTAGAGGATGAAGATATTATAAGAAAAGGTTTGATAGGAACAATTGATTGGCTTTCAGCTGGATATATTATTTCAGGAGAAGCTATAAATGGGCAGGATGGACTTGAAAAAATAGAAAAATATAAACCTGATTTAGTAATAACAGATATAAGAATGCCAGTTATGGATGGAATAGAAATGCTTAAAAAAGCACAGGAGAAAAATCTCAAATTTGAAAAAATTATTCTTACAAGCTATGGAGAATTTGAATATGCTCAGGAAGGGATAAAATTAGGAGTAGCAGATTATATTCTAAAACCGATTGATGAAGATGTTTTTTATGATGCTTTGAAAAAAGTAAAAGAGAAAATTAAAAAAATTGAAACTTTTGAAACAGTACAGGATATTATAGTAAAAGAAGATGAAACTGAATTTTTTAATCCAAAAATTTATTTAGGAAAAGAAAAAGATAAAAATAGGTATGTTGATAAAGTGATAGAAAAAATAATATCTTCTTATGCTGAAAAATTAAATATAAAAGATATAGCTGAAGAATTAGGAGTGAGTACAAGTTATTTAAGCAGAAAGTTTAAAGATGTAACAGGAGAGACCTTTCTTGATGTCTTAAATAAATATAGAATACAAAAGTCTATAAAGCTTCTTCAGAAACAAGAATATAAAATCTATGAAATATCAGAAAAAGTAGGCTTTACAGATTATAAACATTTTTGTAATGTGTTCAAAAAATATTTAGAAATAGCCCCTGGAGATTTTGCTAAAAAAAGTATTATTATCTTAAAATAAAAAAGAAAGATTATGATTGATTTTTTGATTATATTAAAATATATAAAATAATAAAAAACAGGAACTTTAATCAGAACCTGTTTTTTATTTTCCGTTTTTAAAATAATTATATTTTAGAAGAAAATTGATAATTTTTTCTTTTAAAATATCTTCTGGTATGTTTGAATTATTTTTTAATTTTATAAGTTCTTTTATTTCATCTTGTATTTGATACGCTTTTTCATCAAGGCATTCAACATTTCTGATTATTACAGGATCTTCCATTACATTTTCTGTAAAGATTTTGCTTCTGAAAACATATCTAGGGTATCTTTTTTTCATTTTAAAGAAAAATAAAAAAGGGTATTTATCATAGACTTCTATAGTATCTTCAATATCTTCAAGCATAAAAAATTCTTCGTTTTCTATTATTTTGTACAAGTCATCAAAATTTTTTAACTTTAGTTCTTCTGCATTCATACTCTTTCTCCTTTCTTTAAATAGCAGTTAAATAAATTATAGTATACTGCAGAGAAAATAACAAGTTATTTTAAATAGAAAAAATTTTTTCAAAAATAGAATATGAAAGAAAATGATAGTTTGTGATAGATATTAAATAATTTTCTTATATTTAAAAGTCTTATTTATTGGGACTTTTAATTAAAATGTGAAAGAAATTTAAAGTTTGTGAAAGAAAATGATTGATTTTTTTGAAGGATTATGATAATATTCAAGTATAAGAGAGGAGGGAGACCAAAATGTTAAATATTCAACGGTATAGTCTGATTTTGGAATTAATAAAAAAAAGAAAGAACATAAGACTTAATGAGGTTGTAGAAGAACTTAATGTTTCAGAAGCTACTGCAAGAAGAGATTTAAATTTCTTGGAGGAGAAAGGGAAAATAAGAAGGGTACATGGAGGAGCTGTCCTTGTAGAAGATAAAGAAGATAATATAGATTATAAAAAACTTGTATATTCTGATGAAAAAAATAAAATTGGAAAAAAAGCAGCTTCCTATATAAAAAATGGCGACACTGTTTTTCTTGATGCAGGGAGTACAACAGAATGTATTATTAAGTATCTTTCAGGAAAAGAAGACATAAAAGTTGTTACTAATGGTTTCACTCATATATCTGAACTTACAAAAATGGGTATAGAGACATATCTTCTTGGAGGAAAAATTAAAATGAAAACAGGGGCAGTAGTAGGAGCTACAGTATTGTTTTCTTTAAAAAATTATAATTTTGATGTTGTTTTTATAGGAGCAAATGGAGTGAATAAAGATGGATATTCAACACCAGATCCTGAAGAAGTGATAGTAAAAAGTGAAGCTGTGGCAAGAGGAAAAAGAGTATTTTTCTTATGTGATCATTCTAAATTTACAGAAAAAAGTTTTATAAACTTTGCTTCTCTTAAAGATGGTCAGATTATAACTGATGGGGAAATACCAGAAGAAATAAAAGAAAAAATGGAGGAATAAAATGATTTATACAGTTACTTTAAATCCTGCTGTAGATTATTATATATCTATGAAAGAGTTTCAAGAAGGTGAATTAAACTTAATTAATAATGGTTATACCCTTCCTGGAGGAAAGGGAATAAATGTTTCTAAAGTTTTAAAAAATTTTGGAATTGAAAGTACTGTTCTTGGTTTTGCAGGTGGCTTTACAGGAGATTTTATAAGAAAAAATCTTAAAGAGTATGAGATAAAAGATAAGCTTGTAGAATTAAAAGAAAATACAAGAATAAATATAAAAATGAGAACAGAAAAAACTGAAAGTGAAATAGCAGGACATTCACCTAATATTTCTGAATCTGAATATAAAGAATTTTTAAAAGCAATAAGTGAAATAAAAGAAGGAGATATTCTTGTACTTTCAGGAAGTGTTCCTAAATCTTTAAAAACAAATATTTATCAAGAGATAATTGAAATTCTTCCAGAAGGAGTTAAAGTTATTCTTGATACAAGAGGAGAGCCTTTTAAATATGCTCTTGAAAAAGGTGTATATCTTACAAAACCAAACAATGTAGAACTTGGAGAATTTTTTAACGAAAAGTATGAAACAATAGAAGAAATAATAGAAGCTGGAAAAAAATTAAGAAAAATGGGAAGTGAGAATGTTCTTATTTCTCTTGGAAAAAATGGATCGGTTCTTATAACAAAAGATGGAGTTTGGATAGGAAATGTACCTAAAGGAGAACTTGTAAGTTCAGTAGGAGCTGGAGATTCTATGGTGGCTGGAACTCTTTATGGAATTGTAAAGGGAATGGATATTTCAGAAGCATATAAATATGGAATAGCTTCAGGAAGTGCAACAGCATTTACAGAAGGGCTTACAACTTTTGAAGGAATGCAGAAATTATTAAATGATATTAATATAAAAAGGGAGGGTATATAAATGTTAAACAAAATGCTTACAGAAGATTGCATTAATCTTAATTTGAAGGGAAAAACAAAATCAGAAATTATTGATGAGATGGTAGATCTTTTATATTCTGCAGGTAAACTTAATGATAAAGAAGAATATAAAAAAGAAATACTAAAAAGAGAAGCACAGAGCTCAACAGGATTAGAAGAGGGAATAGCAATACCTCATGCTAAAACTTCAGCAGTAAAGATTCCAAGTATTGCATTTGGACTATCAAAAGAAGGTGTTGATTATGAATCTCTTGATGGAGAACCTTCTAAACTATTCTTTATGATAGCTGCTCCTGCTAATGCTTCAGATACACATATAGAAGTTTTATCAAAACTTACTACAATGCTTTTAGATGATACTATAAGAGAAAAACTTTTAAATGTAACATCTGCAAAAGAAGTGTTAGAAATTTTAAGTCAGGCTAAAGAAGAAAAAGAAGCAGTAGAAAATTCAAATGATTCTTACGATGTTCTTGCTGTAACAGCATGCCCTACAGGAATAGCTCATACTTATATGGCAGCTGATGCTCTTATTAAAAAAGCTAAAGAAATGGGTGTAAAAATAAAAGTAGAAACTAATGGTTCTACAGGTGTAAAAAATATGCTTACAGATGAAGAAATAAAGAATGCAAAAGGAATTATAGTTGCTGCAGATAAAAATGTTGAAATGACAAGATTTGACGGGAAAAATGTTGAAATAGTTCCTGTTAAAGAAGGAATAAAAAATCCTGAAGGATTAATAAAAAATGCTTTAAATAAAACAGCTCCTATATACAAAGCTGATGGAAAATCTTCAGGAGCTTCTAGTAAAAAAGAAAAAACAGGATTTTATAAACATCTAATGTCTGGTGTTTCTAATATGCTTCCATTCGTTGTAGGTGGAGGAATACTTATTGCTCTTTCATTTATGTTTGGAATAAATGCTTCTAATCCAAGTGATCCAAGCTACAGTCCTATAGCAAAACTGCTTAATGATATAGGTGGAGGAAATGCTTTCTTCCTTATGGTTCCAGTTATGGCAGGATTTATTGGTATGAGTATTGCAGACAGACCTGGATTTGCTCCTGCAATGGTTGGAGGATTAATTTCTCTTAATAATGGTGGAGGATTCTTAGGAGGTCTTATAGGAGGATTCTTAGGAGGATATGCAGTAGTTTTCCTTAAAAAAATATTTAATAAACTTCCTGAAAGTTTTGAAGGATTAAAACCAGTTCTTCTTTATCCTTTATTTGGAATATTTATTACAGGTGCTTTAATGTATGGTTTCATAGTTGATCCTATTGCAGCACTTAACAGTGGTGTTACAGAATTCTTAAAATCACTTGGAACAGGAAACCTTGTTCTTCTTGGAATTGTACTTGCAGCTATGATGGCAACAGATATGGGAGGTCCCATTAACAAATCGAGCTTCACTTTTGGAATCATGATGATAACAGCAGGAGATTATGCACCTCATGCAGCAGTAATGGCAGGAGGAATGGTTCCACCTTTAGGAATAGCACTTGCAACAACATTCTTTAAAAATAAATTTACAAAAGATGAAAGAGATGCAGGAAAAACTTGTTACATCATGGGACTTTCATTTATTACAGAAGGAGCAATTCCATTTGCTGCAGCTGACCCTGCAAGAGTAATTCCAGCTTCAATAATAGGAGCAGGAATAGCCGGAGGACTTTCAATGTTCTTTAAAGTTCAGCTTCCAGCACCTCATGGAGGATTATTCGTAATTCCAGTAGTTACTCACCCAGTAATGTATTTAATAGCAATTGCAATAGGTTCAGTTGTAACTGCATTAATTTTAGGTTATATTAAAAAACCTGTTACAGAATAATTTATTGATTTTGTCCTCAAAGTAAATTAAAATATATACACACAACAAAAAACAGCCTGGAGTTTTTTCCAAGGCTGTTTTTTAAAAGTTAAGATATATGAAAATTTCTTTATCATCATTAACCTCAATTTTAGTTATTATTTTTTTTAAAATTTTATTTGCTTCTTTTTTATCATTTACAGTTTTTAAATTACTTAATGCTTCAATGAACATTTCTTTAAAATCTGTATTTTGTTGAATTTTTTCTTCTTCTGATTCAAGCCTTATAAGTTCAGCTTCTATACCAATGACAGTATTTTTTATTTCATTTCTTCTTTTTGCATATTCACTTTTAGTTATTAAATCTTCAGTATATAAATCTATTAATTTTTTTTCTTTATTCAGCAGAGAAATTTTTTTATATTTTAAACGGGAAATTTCTTTTTTCTTAGCTTCAGCTTGTTCATCAGAAGTCCTATTTAATTCAAAAAGAATATCGCTGTTAAATAATTCATCAAGGACTTTATTATCAATAATATCAGTTTTTATACATCTATTACAGCCTGTACATCTATAATAATAGCTTCCTTTTCTTCCAGCACTACCACGAAATTTTTCTCCACAACTATGAAACAATAGACCAGCTAAAAGATAAGAAGTTTTTTCTATATTTTTCATTCTTAACTCTCTATTTTTAATCATTATATCTGCTACTTTTTGCCAAGTTTCAAGATTGACTATTGCTTCCCAATCTCCTTTAGCTTCAATTATTTCATTAGGATTAGGATTTTTTACCTGTTTAAAAGTGCTTTTATTTGTTCTTGTAACTCCAAATATATTATATCCTGCATAAACTTTATTTTGTAACCACTGTTTTATTGTGCTTCTATCACGGTTAATCATTTTTTCAATAGCTACAATCCCATGTCCTTTTAAATATTGTTCAAAAACAAATTTAATTATTTCAGCTTCTTCAGGAATAATTATCATCTTTTTATCTATCATTCGGTAGCCATATGGAGCATTATTCATTCTTTTTCCTTCTTTAACTTTTATTATCATATTGTCACGAACTCTATCAGCATTATCAAATCTAAAAAATTCAAATATAGCAGCAAGAATTGTAATAATTAATTTTCCCATTGGACTATCTGTATCTAAGTTAGGATTATTTATAAGTTTTAATTTTACTCCCAGGATATTTAATTTATTAAATAGAGACAAGAAAGCAAAAGCATCTCTTGCTATTCTGGAAACATCATAAGCTATAAAATAATCTATTTCATCTTTGTGTTCTTCAAGATATTTCTGAGCATCTAAAAATCCTTTTCTGTTTCTATTTCCTCCAGACATAACATCTGTAAATTTTTTTACAATTTTAACATTATTCTCTTTTGCAAATATTTCTCCACCTTTCTCCTGAGTCTCAAGAGAAAGGTCCTCTGCTTGCATATCAGTAGAGACACGGAAATATGCAATAGCTTTTTTTTCAATTTTCATTTATTACTCACCTTTTTGTTGTAAGTAAAGTTTTTTTAAATTATCTTGAATATCTCTAATTATCTCATCTTTATTTTCTACATTGTTTTTTCTAATTATCATATTTATTCCTCCTGATTTTATGATATAATTCAGGGTGATTAGGGTTTCGCAGTTCTAATCACCCAGAGAGATTACTTATTGCCAGTAAGTAGTCTCTTTTTTTTATTTTTCAAAAAACTTTTCAATTTTTCTCACAATTCCTTCAAAAGAAAATTCCCATTCACATATTTTTAATTCAAAACCCCAAAGAGTAGCAGTTATTACAATATAGATAATTGCTAAATATATGAGACTTTTTATAACCAATCCTAAAGTTATCATTTTGATACCTCTTGTAAAGTCCAATCTTCAGAAACTCTTTTCATATTTTTCTGCCATTTCTCCCAATAAACATTAAAAACATCTTCTTTTGTTAATTCTAAAGAATTATACATTCTGCACATTTTTGAAAAGAAACCATGAATATATCCACTAAGTAAATCATGAATCATGCAAGTAATAGAAAAGTTGTCAAATTCTTCTGAATAAAAATCTTTATCTTCCCTAAAAAATCTAATTTTATTAAAATCACAGTTTTTTATAAATCTATCTATGCCCCCTACTCTCCTATCTTTTAAGTGATTGATAAACTGTAGAAAGAAAAATAATACATCTACACTTTCTATAATTGCATTTTCTTTATTGAAGTTTTTTTGTTTCCATGTTTTATGTGTTTGTGGTAATTCCTCATCAAATTCTATTAATTCAGCTATTATAGATTATCTAATATCATCAGCATTTCTTTCTCTAGGGATAAAGCCATTTTGTCTTGCTTTGCCTGTGTTTTCATCTAATATTTTTTGTAACTCTAATAAATCTTCAAAAGTTTCAGGTTTTTTAATTTCCATTTTTATTCCTCCCAATAAGCTATATCTGTTAAATATTGACTATATTCTTCACTTTTTTTACAATCAATATTGCTACACACATAGCCTGTATCTTCAAGTCCTTTTCCTTTATATTTAAGCTTTCTTTTTTTATAATTTTTTGATATTGCATATGTTGAAGTTATATTAACAGTTTCAATTATTACAACTTCCTCTCCACATATTTTACATTTCCAAGCCATTTATTCCACCTCTATAAAAACAACAGTTGTTTCATCTTCTCTTTTTCTTGCCAAGCAGCTAGGTCTTAAAGCAGTAAGAAAAGCATATCCACAGTCATTATTATTAAAATAACATTCTTCACAAGGTTCTTTTAACTCATCAACAGGAATAGCTTTTAATTTAATACCATTATATTTAAATTCTTTTTCATTCATTTTATTCCTCCCATAAGTAAGAGCTTTTTTCATATGTAAACCACTTAATTCCAACGACAACCTCATGTTGTGTTTTAGCTTCCAATAATCTGAACTCATTGTGAGGAGATAAACTTTTAAAAATATATCCTTTTCTACGCCCATATAGAGTTTCTATTAAGATTTTATCTCCTGCTTGAAGTTCTATATTCAACTTACCTTCTTCAATTTCAAGTTTTGTTTTTTTCAATTATCATTATCCTCCTAAAGTAGGGCATATACATTCCCATTCATAATCTTTAAATCTAATTTCTTTATTTTTAATTATTTTTCCTTTACGGGCTTCAATATCCTGATTAAACTGCATACCTTTTTCAAAAGAGTATATTTTAATATCTATATCATAAATTTCAGATATTTCAGATATATAATCTATACTTACTTCCCAAGCAGCTTTAAGATACATAGTAGATATACACTCGTTCTTTTCAGAATTATAGATATGTATTTCATTGCCAACAATAAAATGTCTTTTAGAACCTTTTAGCCAACTCATTTCATGTTCTTTAGCATTTTTTAAAGAATATATAATATAATCATCATCATCCCATTCAATTTCAAAATATTGTTCTTGAGTTGCACGAGGATCAAGAAAATGAATTATATTATTTTCTATAAAAGATTTTATATTTTCCTTTTTTCCTCTTATTTTTATGTAACCTTCAGCCCAGTTTGCCATTTTTTCCTCCTTAATTATAGAAATGGGAACTCATCATCAGCTATTTCATTACTATTTGAATTAGATGTTTCAGTTTTATTTTGTAAAAAATAGAAATTATCAACTATTATTGTATAACTGCTTCTTTTTTCTCTGTTCTTTTCAAAAGTGGAAGTATGTATTCTTCCTTGAACTCCTATTCTATGTCCTTTCTTACAATACTTTTGAAGAGTTTCAGCAGTTTTACCAAATGCAGTGCAATTTATAAAATCTGTTTCATTCTTTTTTAAAAGTCTGTTTACAGCAAGAGTAAACTTTCCATATTTTTTATTATTTGATTGTTTTATTTCTAAATCTGTAGTAAGTCTACCAACTAAACATATATTATTCATAATCACTCCTTTAATTAAATGTTTTTAAAAATTCTTTTGCTGATTTAAAAAGTTTTTTATCTTTATTTTCTACTGCCATTTCTCCTGAATATTTTTCACAACAGCTTTTTATTTTTAGAGTAGAGTTATTTGCAGTAAAAGGACAATCCTCACACTCTATATTATCGCAAGAGCCTTCTGTTTTTATAATAACCTTACAACTTTCAAAATGTTCTTCGCTAATAGAGATAAAATCTTCTTTTTTCATTATTCCTCCTCAATTTGAATTATTTTCAAAACTGCAAGACTCGAACTTGCTGTCTGCCCATCAGAAGTTTTCATATGTGAGAGGGAAATATCCCTCTCTTTTTAAATTATTGTTAAGTTATTTTTATTCTCTTCTTGCTTTTCTTTTTCAAGAATAGTTTTTTCAAGTTCAGCAAGAGATTTTTTTAAATCACTTATTTCTGTTTTTACAGTTGCTAAATCTCTTATTGATTCAGCTTTTTTTATTCTTTTCTCAAAATCTGTATAGACTTTAAAAGAAAATTTATTGTTAAAAGGAATTTTTTTTATTTTTTCTGTATCTTCAGAATCTTTATAAACAAGCTGCTTAATCTCATCACAGTTACTTACTTTTAGTTCCAGGACAGACATTAATGTATCTTCATCAACATTTTTATTTGTTAGAAGCTTTACAGCAAGAGCAGAAAGGCTGGAAATATATTCCTCCATTCCAGGAGCCATTATGTAAAGTTCATATCTTTTTAGAAGTTCAGATACCTTATCTTTTGTAAGACCATTATGTTTGTACCATGCCATAAAAGAACCTTCAGCTTTCATTGTTATGCTTATTTCATAAAGAGCCTTGCAAATACTGAACATAGACTTAGAATATGTTTTAAAATTTTCTGCAATTATTTCTTCTCGCTTAATTATAAAATTCTTATCATGCTCATTGATTTCGTAACTTGCGAAATCAAAAGTAGATTGATAAGTATTTTTTTTAAGTGCAGCACTCATATCTCCAAAAATATCAATATCAGCAGTCATTATTTTATAACCTCCATAACTCTTTCAAATTCTCTTTTGAAATTTGCTGTTTTCATGTTCTCTACTTCCCAAAGAGTTTTACCTTTATCAATCAGATTTGAGATTACAGCACTCTGCTGAATAGGATAAGTAAGAAGTATTCCTGTTCTGACAAGAGCATTTGCAAGTTTTGTATAATATTCTTTTTCAAGTTTACTTCTTGAAGAAGCACGATTTGGAATGATTGCCTTTATTTTTTTTATATCAACCATGTTGAACATTCTTGTTATAGCTTGTGATGAAACTGCATCCAAGAATGTTGGAATAACAACTGCATCAGAACTGTTTACAAACTCCAAGTCTAAGTTCATTACTGGACTAGCATCTATGAACACATAATCAAATCTTTCTTTTGCAATATCCATGAATCTTTTAAACTTTTGATGTAAGTCTTCAGAGATATAAGAATTGCTCATTGAGATAAAATACAAGTTGTTTCTAAGCTGTGTATAATCTCCAGTATCATCTTTTAGCCATGCTTCAATTCCTTTTTGTTCTTCAGAAATTTTTATTCCAGCAAACAATGGAATATTGTTTTGACTATCTGAAGTTATTATTAATACTTTTTTATTTTGTGTAGCAAATAGATGAGCCAGTTGTAATGTGATCCAAGACTTTCCAATCCCACCTTTTATATTTTTAACTAAGATTATTTTTCCCATTTATAACCTCCACTAAGCTATCTTTTTTCTTTTTCTTATCAAGTTAAAATCTCCATTTTCTAAAAATTCTTTCATTCCCTTTATGTGTAGTTCTTTAGCTCTCTCAATTAAAAAAACTTTTTCATAATGTTTTAATTTTTTTAAAAATTCTGATGTATAACCAAGAGAACCTAAAAAATATTTAATTTCAAACATATCAGTTTTACTCATGTTATGCACCTCTCTTGAAATAGTTCAAAATTTTATTTTTATATTCAGCTACAATATTTTCATCGCAATTATGAACTGCATTTAAAAAATTATGTAAAACTTGATTTTCACTGTAACCTATTTGCAGATATGACAGCCAGTAGTCAGCTTGAGCCCTTACATACTTTCTATCTTTTTCTACCGTATCGCTGACATCAGCAGAACGATTAACAAAAGTCCATTCTCCTTTTAGAGCCTTGTACAGAACAGCTTCAAAGGAATTAATCTCTCCTGCTTCGTAGGAAGCTTTTGTCTGTTTGTAAATATCAGCAAATTTTTCTTCAGTAAGGTTTGTTATATATCTGCAGATATTTAGTTTTGTACCTGCACTGATATCATAATTTTTTAAAAATTCATATTTGGAACTACTACTACTGCTTTTCACTGTTTTGTTTTTTAGGTCTATATTATTTTTATTATCTACAGTAGTAGTAGTTTCTATTATTTTTATATCTGAGTTTATATCTGGTATAGGTTGGACATTTTTGAACATTCCATTGGACATTTTGTCCAAGGGTTTGCATTCCTCCGTTGAAAGTTCTTGTTTTTCCTCATTGGACATTTTGTCCAAGGCTTTTTTCTCCGTACGGAGCTCCGTAGAAACAAAGTTAAGCTGATACATATTTTTTATTTCAGGATCTATAATGCAATACCATTTTGTTCTGTCATATGCCTTTTTATTAAAATTATCAGATTTTAATATTTTTAACTCTTCAAGCTTTACTAAAATCCTTTGAATTTTTTTTAAATTCATATAAGGGAAAAGCTCTTCAAGAGCTTTTGCAGTATTATATGTCCAGTATTCTCCATCAACATAATTAACACCATTGGCAGCATTCTTTTTTATCCAGAAAGCAAAATTTTCTATCAGTATTGCTTCTTCAATGCCATATTTCATTGCCAACTCTACATTGAAACTGTGATTCATAATTCCTCCTTTGCTTTCTGTAAAAATTAATAAGATATTTTCTTTTTAGTTGAATATTCTTCATTTTCAAGCCATGTATTTGAAAAATATGCTTTTAAAAATTCTGGAGAATAATCTACTTCATTTTCCTTTTCCTCATCAGAAGAATTTTTTTTAGGAATAAAAATTTGTGTATGGCAATATTTAACAATTATTCCTTTTAAAATTTCTGTAATTTTCTCTTTATGAAAGTTAAAATCATCTTCAATAAGGGTATATATACTTGCTGAAGTTTCAAAGAATAATCTCCTTTTAGATTGAGTTTTCATTGTATAAGCTTCTAAATTAAATGATAATAGAACTCCATACAAAATAGTTCTTTCAAATTCATTTTTGGTTAAAATAGAATATGTTTTTATAACTTCGTTTTCTAATTCCACATTATATTTTTCTTTTAATTTAGTATACATTTCAAAAGCTGTTTTTCTTTCATCTTCACTAGCCCCTGAATCAACAGATAAGGCTCTTATTTTTTTTAATTTTTCTATAATAGATTTATTCATTTTCTCACCTTATCTTTCAAAAAACTGAATGCCCTTCATATCTTCTAAAACTTTTAATCTTAATAAGAAATTTTTATCAAATTCCATGATACAAGGTTCATAAGTATATTTTTCTCCTCTTTCAGCAAATTCTCTTATAAGAAATTGTTTTGCATCATCTTCAGCTGTAAAAACATGAGTACATATTCCTAAAGGATTTGAAACAACATATACAGTTACTTGAATCATTATTTAACACCCCCAAAAACTTCTGCAAGAGCAGGAAATCTTTTTATAATTTCAGGAATGTTCTCAATAGCTTGTTTTAAAGTCATATTTTTTTCACCACAGATTTGTACTAAAACTTCAATTTGTTCTCTTTTCATAATAACCTCCAAATTTTTAAAAAAAATTTGTATTAGGCAGATTATTATGATATACTTGCCTTAAGTCATTGGACAAGTATACCACTTGTAGAAGTCGCCCTTTTTCGTCGGAGGGCGATTTTTTTTTATTCAGAATAATCTTCAAGAAGCTGACCTTGGAAAACTCCAAAATTGAAATACTCTTCTTTAGTAATATTTTGAAGCTTATTAATTAAATCACTAAGATTACTTAGAGCCAGAGCCTTTTTTGTATCTTCTTCTTTTATTGCATCTGCAATAAGTTTTTCCAAAAAGGTATCAAGATTTGCTTTTGCTTCTCCTGTTTCTGTTCCAATCATCTTTTTATTTTCAGCTTCTCTTAAAAAAATAAATACTGATTCTGATTTTTCTTTTTTATTCATGCCTTATCTCCTTTTTATGTTTTCAGTTTAATCACCTCCCATTTTTATTTATCTGTTTTTAAAATTTCTCTGCCTAAATTTCAAATTTTTTAAATATTTTTTAAAAATATTTTATTAAATTATAATTAGTAAAAAAATAACTATAATTTGCAAAATACATTTTATGATTATGTTATAGCACAGCATAATGTATAATGTCAATAACATTTTGCAAACTGTAATTGGCAAATTATATTTATCTCTTGCTTTTTATATGTTATAATGTGTAAAAAGCAAAGGAGGTTAATATGTTAAAATCAAAATTAGGCTATTTAATGCTTGACCATCAAATCAAAAATGTATCAGCCTTAGCTGAAAAAATTGATTTAAGTAGAGAAACATTAAGAAAAATTTACAATGGAACTAAACTAGAAAGTTTAAATTTAGAAACAATAGTGAAACTTTGTAAATTTTTTAATTGTGAAATTCAAGACATTATTCAATATATCCCAGATGAAGAAAATTCTAATCAATCTGCTGAATAGTTTACTCAATAGAACAGCCGAATGAGTTCCCCAACTCTTTATGTGTCAGCCATTCTACTGAATATACTATTCAGCTTTTTTTATTTGCTCATTTTTGAACTAAACAAATTCAATAAAAATTTTCTTCCTTCTCCTGTCCATTTTCTGTCGTATACAATTTTTCCATTATCTAAGACATTTTGTTTTAATGAAATATATCCTAAGTTTGAATAGTTGCTGTATAATACCCAGCTTCCATTGACTTTATATTGGATTTTCATATCTTCCAGTTTATTATTTAATAAAACAGCACTTTTAAATCCAAGTTCTTTTGCAATTTCTGTTGCTGTATAAAGTTTGTTTTCATGGACTAACATATCTATTGTTTCTTTTCTTTCAATAGCAAGTTTTTCAGCTTCCTCTTTTGCCTGTGCCAATTTTGCAGCTTCAAATAATGCCTCTGAATATGTTTTTGGAATATTTACAGAATAGCTTCCTGTTTTTCTGATGCTTGGAAGTATCTCGTCACAAACGAGGTCTTGAAATCTTCTTGCAGTTTCATTATTTGCTTTCATGCAAAGTTTGTAGAAGATATTTTCAGGGATAAATTCAGGTAAATCACTTTCGGAATTCATAATTCCGAATTCTATTAGCCATTTTTTTAATAATTGCTTATTTATTCTTTTGTATTCAATACCATTTTTTACATCTACTTTTTCAATTCCAAGTCCACGAGCCACATCTTCCAGATTTAAAAAAGCTGTGCCTTTTTCATCAATGTACCCTCTCACATTTTTAATTGTTACTAATTCGTTCATAGAACTCATCTCCTTTATATTTTATTTTTTATGTTTTCAGTTTAATCACCTCCCGTTTTTATTTATCTGTTTTTAAAATTTTCTGCCTAAATTTCAAATTTTTTATATTTTTTATAGATTAAGATTATAGATTTATAAATAAAATTAATCTATCTTTGATTATAATAATACAATCTATAAATTAATTTGTCAAGTTAAAAAGTTAATCTATAAATTAACTTTTTATAATCAAAATTTGAAATCGTTTATTTAATACTGTATAATCTTAATATATAACAATACTAGGAGGCTTTTATGTATCAGTCAAAATTAAGATTTTTAATGGCAGCTAGAAAAATTAATTCTATAAAAGAATTAACAGATTTAGCAGGATTAAGTAGACCACCTTTAGATAAATTGTATAAAGAGCAAAAACTTGAAACTTTGACTCTTGATACTTTAGCTAAAGTTTGTGATGTTTTTAATTGCAAATTATCAGATTTAATTGAGTATATCCCAGACGACAAAACATCAGAATAATTTTTCCTCAAGTAATCTATTCAAGAGAGCAGCCGAGAAACAACTTCGCCAAAAGTTTTCCATCTCTCAGCCACTCTATTTAATAGATTATTTTGATATTTCGTAAATTACGAAATAAGAGGGAGGGATTATGGGACGCACTATTTTAATTTCAATTTTTTATATTTTTTCTTATCTTACTTTTTCTCCAGCAGGAATATATGCTTTATGGAAAAGAAGATTTAAAAATAAAATTTTATGGAATATTACTTTTGGTGTTTTTCTTTTAAAATTAATTTTTGATTTTTTTATATACAAAGATATTTTACTGATAGACAAAGCAGGATTTATTTTAACTGCTTTTATTTTAGTGTTTAACTGCCTTTTGTATATTTTAGCTTTTAGAAAAATTAGTATAAATGAATTACCAGAAAAGCAATCATCTACCAAAGAGGAAAATATTGAAGAAAATATCTCTTCTGTAGTAGAAGAAAATAATATGGTTTCTATTGAAGAACAGCCTGTTGCCAGTGTTACTGTTGAAGAAACAGTAACTCCTACAGTAAAGCGAAAACCTCAAACTATGCTTGAAGAAGCTAATCAATATCTTAATACTGGAGAAGTTTTTAGCTTTTATTATAAAGGAACATCAGATAGCAACTATAAAATTAGAAATATAGTAGTAACTGATATATCTAATAACTATTCTTATGTGTATATTGAAGGAATAGATATAGATTTAGATGCTCCAAGAACTTTTAGAACTGACAGAATGTTATCTTTAACTCATGAAAGAGATAATATGTCAGAAATTGAAATTGAAGAGTTAAAAAATTCTTATGAAAGTCTTAAGAAGACTAAAGAAATAATAGAACAAATCAATTCAGCAGTTCCTAACAAGTATTTTGATATTCCAGAGGATATCGATATAGAAACAGTTCTTTCCAATGGTGGATTTGTAAAAAAAGATGGAAAAAATTGTCAAATTTTTGATTCATCTTTTGAATACCTAGGTAGTAAAACTTGGAATATTACAAGTTTGAAAAAAAGATATCCTTATTTACTAACTCCTAAAAAACCTGTTTTTTTAGCTCCTGATGGTTGTTTTTTATTTGACTTTTATACATATTCATCAGAACTAATCAAACAGTTAGATACTTATGATGATGAAAACTTAAAAAAAGCTGAAAAAATCCTAAAATATTAATTATTTTTATCTTCAGTAAAATAATTAAAAGAATTTTTTTCTTGCTTTATTTTTTCTGCTTCCTGTTTTATTCTTATATTACAGAATAAAAGCACAAGAAAATAAAAAAATATATTTGTTAATAAAATAAAAGCTAAAATAATAATCAAAAATATAAACATAGATCATCACTCCAGAAAATATCATATATTTTTTTAGAAAGGGAATGTCCTAATAAAAAAATACTTAGAAAGCAACATATAGAGTTAAAAATAAAAATTAAAAATATGAAAAGTAAGATATAAAGCATATTACCTCCAATTAAAACTCTGGTATTATAGAAATTAAAAATAATTTTAAATTTTTCAAATAAGATGAAATAATTCCAAGATGTAAATGTGGTTGGAATTTATTTTTTATAAAAAAAGTTTTTTAATATATCGTGCAATAAAAAAAATCTATTGAATACTTTTGTTTTAGAAGTAAAAGGAATAAGCATAAAATCATCGTATTTTATAGTACATATCTTGTAAGCCTTTTTTTCAATAGGATATTCAATTATTAAAGTTTCCATCCTTTTAACTCTAGCAGGAACTAATTTTTTATATGATTTAAATTGCTGTATGAAATATTTTTTTAATGTTTTTTTCATTTTTCCTCACTTTCTTGCAAAATTTAAAAAAATAGGTTATAATTAATTAACGGAAAAAAGCTCATAGTATACACTGAGTAAAGAGATAAGTTGTCGCAATCAGCTTATCTCTTTTATTTTTTTGTATTTTTTGATATACTAAGTAGGTACAACGGTTCTCATAAAGAATATTTATCCTTTCCTTTTGGAGGAAGGAGGTGTGTATTATGAGATTAATTTCCGTTATTATTTTATTCTTTATGTTGTATAAGCTTTTATACTAGTTGAAGAATAACATCAGAGCCGTTGTATAGGGGCTGAGGATTGCGAACTCAGTCCTTTTTTTAATTCAAATTATATCGTTCAAGTCGTTAAAATTATCTTTAACGATAAAGTCGTTATATTTTTTAATAAATTATACGACACTATCGTTAAATCGTCAATATTTTTTATTTTTTTGTTCATATTTTAGCGATAATATCGTAGAATATATTTATAAAAGTTAAAGGAGGCAAGAATATGTATAAAAATTTTAGTGAATTAATCAAAGCTTACAGAAAAAAAGTAGGTATAACACAGACAGAACTTGCTAACCTTTCTGGAATTTCACAAAGCTATATAGGAGATTTAGAGGGAGAATCAAAAAAAGCTTTCCCAACAATTGAAAAATTGAAAACATTATCAGATGTTCTTACAAGTACACCAGAGGAAAAAGAATTATTTTTATTGGAGGCTTTGAGCCTTAAACTTCCAATAAATGTAATTGATAAAAAAACATTAATTGAGGCAGAGGATAATATGAGAGAAGTAAAAATTATAGGTTATGTTAGTGCAGGAAAAGGGTACATGAACCATGAAACAGAAATCAAAACTATAAGGGTTGCTGTTGATAAGGAAACAGGAAAAAATATTTTTGCTATGGAAGTAAGAGGAGATAGTATGGAGCCTGAAATTGCAGAAGGTTCAACTATACTTGTGGATCCTGATATTACAGATTGGGATAGAATAAATAATAAAATAGCAGTAGTATCGTATGAAGATAATTGCTATGTTAAAAAAATTATTCTACACAATAAAGGAACTTTGATACAACTTAAGAGCATAAATAAAAATTATGATGATATGATAATTCCATCAGAGAGAATAGAATTTTTCCGTTGCTGTGGAAAAGTTATCAAAGCTATTAATGAAAAAATTTTTAGATAAAATTCATTTAAATTACAGCATTTATAAAAGTGCTGTAATTTTTTTGTTGACTTTTAACGAAATCATCGGTATTATTAGTTAAGGAGGTTATATGAGATTAACAATAATCGACTACGGCGTTATAAAAAAAAGAATGATAGATTTGAATTTAGAAAATAAAGATTTATCAGAAAAATTAGGTTATAAATCTAAGCGAACATTCAGCGATTTAATGTCTTTAGCAAAAAAAGATAGAGGATTTATAGCTGATGATAAATATTCTCTTTTAAAAAATATTTTATCACTACCTGATGATAAACTCAGAAAAGAAGTAGAAGAGGAGATAGAAATGGAAATAAGTGGCGACTGTAAATATATAGTTTCTGTTGTGAATGGGACAATGGAATGTGAAAATAAAATTTATAAAAAAGTTATTGAAAAAGTTGCAGTTCCAAATCTTTCAGAAGCTCAAAGATTTAAAGAAATGTATTCTGAGCGTTATCCTGATTTTGTGATTGAAGTTAAGAAAAAGTACCGAGAAGGTTGGAAAATAGTTCAAATCTAACAATACAAGACAAATGTGAATTAATTATTTTCAGAAGCTCACTAAATTTCAATTTCACATCCTAAAATAAAAAATTAAAAAGTACCTTATTCCTGTTTTTTTAGTAACTTCTTTAGTGAGTTTCCGTGAATAATTAAATTGTCTTGAGTCTTGGAGGAAAAATTGGATAAAGAAAATTTTAAAGAGAGAATAGCTTTTTATTGTAAATGTGGAATTTTTTTAGGAATAGAAAAGAATGATAAATTTATATCTTCTTCTAAAGTTAAAACAGAAGTAGATTTTGAAACAAAAGGTGTAACTGTTAGATGTGTCAGATGTGGTGCTAAGACAGTTATAAGAAAATAAGTTTTTTTACAATAGAATGTGAGTTAAGACTTGCCTGTGGAGTCGGAGGTTGTAGTAATGCAACTCTCGGCTTTTTTATTTTTTGGAAGGAGGTGTAATTATGGAATTTTTAGGAAGATTATTTGAAATTGGTTGTGCCTTCGTTGCTGGAGGAGCAACAGTAATAGTTGTCCAATACTTTAGAAAAAAATAAAATAAATAAAACTTGGTGGTTCAGGCTTCACTCTGATGTGAAGTCTTTTATGGGAATATAGCTCAGTAGGTAGAGCAAGTGTATTGCACACAAGGTCATAGGTTCAAATCCTATTATTTCCTTTTAAAATCATTTTACCAGTTGTGGCTCTGGAAAAAAGCCACACCATTTTATAAAAGGGAGTGAGAGAAATGTTAGGCTTAGACAGAGCAGCCGTCTGGGTTGATTTAGAAGTTGAGGCTGATCTCGTCATTATTGGAATAAAAAAATATTTTAAAAATGTGCAGCCTAAAAAACTTTCAGGAGGAACTCAGACATTCCTAATCAGTGAAAAAAATATAAATGAAATCAGAGTAAGAGAAAAACCTTTAAAAACAATGGTTAAAATAGATTTTTCTTATTCTCGTTATAACAGGAAGGATAATTTATATCCTCTGACATCAGAGATAGGAAAAGTTTTAGCAGAAGAAGAAATTGTACAGATTATAAATAATATTTCTTTATCAAATATAACCAGGGAAAACTTGAAATATGAATATTTAGAAATTTGTATTCAAGAAGATATAAAGAGTTTTTATGATTATCACAATATAATCTCGCTTTTTTATAAATCTTTAAGTAGAAACTTCAAGACTTCTGAAAAAATGAGATTTGAAAATTATGATATTGCAGGAGATTATTTTTATAATACAGGATTCATATTTCAAATAGATACAGGTTGGAAGATGAGGTTATATAGTAAATCTCATGAACATAATAGAAAATATCCAGGAAGTTCTCGGCATCCGATATTAAGGCTTGAACATAGATTAACTTCAGGAATATTAAAATTATGGTGTTCTTCCAAATTTGTTAAAGATTTCACAATAGAATCTTTAAAAAATGAAATTGTAAAACAAATAGGATATAGATTTGTTACATACTTACATGAAGAGATAGAGAGGGATATAAAATTTCTTGAAGAGAAGTTTAATGGTTATACTTCTAAGACTCTTCGGACACTTGTAAGAGATTATCAGGAACATATAATTGATGAAAAAATAGTTAATTATGTAGTGATGAAATTAAGTAATAAATCTTATACACAGAAGAGGAGATACAGAAAAATAGTAAAGACTTCTCTAGAGGAGTTTCAGGCTCGTGGAAGTCCAAAACGGAATAATTTTAATAATATAAAAAGATTAGAGTTTTTTATACGGCAAATATTATTAGTAGATATACAAGTTAAATGCAATTATGAAGAGCGTTTAACTTTTAATATTATCTAAAACGACCATAAAAATGGACACTTTTTTGAAGAGAAATTATCTCAAACCCTCATAAAATGGGAACTATTTTTTTTATCTCGCGTGTTAATAATAGTAGCCAGGCTTTTCAATCCTGAAACTTAACATATGAATTTCTAAAAAGATTAAACGAAAAATAAAGAAATGAGGTGAAACAATGCCAGAGATTTTAGAATTTAAAACTGAAGATATAAAGTTAAATGAAAGTTCAGTGAGAACTACTACTACTGAACAGATAGAACAGCAAGTAAATATAATTAAGAGGTTTGGAAGATTAATCCTGCCTATTGTAATTAATTCTGAAAACACAGTTGTATTGCAGAATGAAAAATTAATAGCAGCACAGCAGATGAAACTAGAAACTGTTCCTGTTATTTTTGAAAAAGATATTTCAGATAGTGAGATAGAACAGTTGATGATAGCTGAGCTCCGTGCCTATGAACTTGGAGAATGGGATTTTAATGCTTTAATAGAAAAAATCAAAGAGTTTGAAGCAAATGGAGATAACTTTACAGGCTTTACTGTTGAAGAACTTTTAAAGGAAATTGAAGAAGAAATGGATTGCAGTCCTGATGATGTAAAAGAAATTGATATTCCTGAAGCAGAAGAAAAATATTTTTCTAAGCATGGAGATATTTATATTCTTGGAGAACATAGATTAATGTGTGGAGATTCAACAAGCAGAGAAGATGTAGAAAAATTAATGAATGGAGAAAAAGCTGATTTAATGCTTACTGACCCACCATACAATGTGAACTATGAAGGAAGTAACGGTCAGAAAATAAAAAATGACAATATGAAAGAAGATGAGTTTGCAGATTTCATAAGAGCTTTTTATGACAATGCTTTTGAGGTTATGAGAGCAGGTGCAGCATTTTATGTTTTTCATGCTGATGCAGAAACTATTACTTTCAGAGGAGAATTAGAAAAAGCTGGATTTAAAGTATCTCAAGGTCTTATCTGGGTAAAAAATAGCTTTAATTTATCTCGTCAAGATTATAATTGGAGACATGAGCCATGTTTATATGGTTGGAAGCTTGGAGAAGCTCATTATTTTTGTGAAGATTATACTCAGGATACGGTATTAGAGGACATTGAAGTTATTAAGAAAAAAGGGAAAGCAGAACTTTTAGATTATATAAAGCAACTGCATTCTCATATAGATAGCTGTACTACTCTTATCAGAGAGGATAAGCCTTTAAAAAATGATATACACCCAACAATGAAACCATTGAAGCTTCTTGCAAGGCTTATGATTAATTCTTCAAAACAGAATTGGAATGTGCTTGACCTCTTTGGAGGAAGTGGAAGCACTCTTATGACAGCAGAGCAATTAAACAGAAAGGCTTTCTTAATGGAGTTTGATCCAAAATATACAGATGTCATTATAAAAAGATTTAACTCTATGGAAACAGGAAAAGAGATAAAGCTTATAAGAGATGGCAAAACATATTCTTGGAAAGAAATAAAGGATAATTTTGCAGATGAAAGATAATTTTAATGCTGATGTAGTAGAAGTTTTAGAACTATGGACACAGCTTAATAATGCAAAGTTTGGTAAAACTAAGAAAGACAAGTATAGAGAGATTGCTTCACGGGTAAAAAAATCTGAAAACACAATAATCAGCTGGATAAGAAGATATTATGAAGATTATATCAATTATTTGGAAGAAATAAAGCAAGAAAAATATGCAAAGATATGCAATTTTGAGGGCTTGACAGAAATGAGAACGAAATATGTTATGTATAGGTCGTTCGGATTTAGTAAAGAAGAAGCTAAAAAAGAAGCAGGATTTTCAGATAAAACAAAGGCAGCAGACTTGGAAAGAGATCCTAAAATAAAAGGAATCATGGAACAGTTGCAAGAAGATTTGAGAGAAGATGTAAAGGTAGGAGCAGTAAATATAGTTAATAGACTTTATGACCTTTCTCTGAAAGCTGAAAACGGAGTTGAATACACTGAAACAGAATACCATGATGAAACCAATCCTGATGGTAAAAAAATATATAAAAAGGCTACACGGAAAAAAGTATACAGTTTTCCTGCTGCAGTATCAGCTTTACAGAACATCAACAAGATGTTGGGATATGATTTTGCAACGGAATTGAAGAGTAAACCTACTGCTATTCAAGAGGTAGAACAAAGGATAGCTGAGCTGAAAGAACAGCAGCTTAAAAAAGAACTTGAAGGAAGCAGTGGCAGCACTAAGCTTCTTGAATGATTTAAGGTACTGTCTGTGGGATTTCCATTTGAGGCGCTGGCGAGCCCGAAAGTTTTCAATTCCCAGAAAATTTTTGAGTGTGCCAAAATATTTTTGAAAATGGAGATGTGAAAATGAGTGGAAAAAATGAGCCAGAAGTTGTGGCAACAGAGAGCAGAATGGCAAGATTATTTGGTTTTTCAGAAAGAAAAGTCAGAGATTATTTTAAAGATGCCAGAGTTGCTCCAGCACGATATGATTTATTATTTGCGATAAAAATATTCGTTGAAAATTCTTCGGGAAAAGATGAAGTATCAGAAGCAAGAAGAGTAGATACTGAAATGAAAAAATTAAAATTTAAAATAATGCAAGGAGAATATCATCATAAAGATGATATAGAACTTTTAGTTTCAGATATGCTATCACGATTTAAAAGTAAGATAGTGGCTATTCCCTCAAAAGCAAGTATACAGCTATTGAATATAGATAACAGGAGAGAAATAGAGAATATTTTAAAGAAAATGCTCAATGAAGCTTTGAGTGAACTTTCTGAGTATAACAAGTTAAGCATGGAGGATATAGATATAGATGGAGCAGAAAACGATTGATTTATTTTCAGATATGTTGAAAATATTGAAACCTTCTCCAGATTTAACAATAGGAGAATGGGCTGATAAATATAGAATTTTATCAAAGGAAAATTCATCAGAACCAGGACAATGGGATACAAATAGAACTCCATATATGAAAGAAATTTATAATTGCTTGGTAGATAGTCATACAGAATCCGTAACTATGATGTGTTCGGCTCAGGTTGGGAAAGCATTAGCAGTAGGAACTCCTATTCCAACATTAGAAGGTTGGAAAAATATAGAAGAACTTAAAATAGGTGATTATATTTTCGGTAATGATGGAAAATTAACTAAAGTTATTTTTAAAACACCTATTACTAAGAATAGAAAAATGTATAAATTAACCTTTACTGATGGAAGTGTTATTGAAGCTTGTGAAGAGCATAAATGGTGTGTAGATATATCAAGTTGGGGAAGAATAACTGAAAAAGATATTATTCTTAAAACTAAAGATATGTTAGCAGACTATAAGAGTATAGATAACAGAAATAAAAGTAGATACAAATATATTATTAATAATGCAGCACCATTAAGATTACCAGAAATTTCATTACCAATATCTCCATATATTTTAGGAGTATGGCTTGGAGATGGGAATAGTTATAGTGCTCAATTAACTTTAAATGCTGAAGATTATAAAGAAATTTTAAACAATTTTGAAATAGGATATGAAGTTAGGAATAAATGGAATAATAAAATAAATTGTGTAAATGTAAAATTAATAGCTTTTCATAAACTTTTATCAGGAAATAATTTAATCAAGAATAAGCATATCCCAAATATTTACAAAAGAGCTTCAATAAATCAAAGATTAGAGCTTTTACAAGGATTGATGGATACAGATGGACATATTAAAAAAAATGGTGGTTGTGAAATTAGTTTGTCCAATCAAAGATTAGCAGATGATGTTTACGAATTATTAATGACTTTAGGAGCTAAAGTTGGAATTAAAAAAAGAAAAGCAAAACTATACGGAGTAGAGAAAAAAGATAAATATGTATTGACTTTTACTCCATATAAGGAATTTTTCAATCCTTTTAAACTTACTAGAAAAAGCAAATATGTAAAAAGTATTGATTTAACAACCAAAAGGCATGAAGAAACATTTCGCAGAAGAATTATAAATATTGAAGAGATAGAAAACAAAGGAATGGTTTGTATATCTGTTGATAATAAAGATAAATTATTTTTAGCAGGAAAACAAATGATACCAACTCATAATACAGAAATGTTATTAAATATTCTTGGAAGATATATGCACCTAGATCCTTGCCCTATGTTATTTGTACAGCCTACAGTTGAAGATGCTAAAGGTTTCTCAAAAGAGAGAGTAGAGCCAATGATAAGAGATACAAAAGTATTAAAAAGATTGGTAAAAAAATCAAATAAAAGAGCAGAAGGAACAGTACAAGGAAAAATGTTCCCTGGAGGATATGTTCGTTTTGTTGGAGCAAATTCTCCATCAGGACTTGCCTCAAGACCTATTCGGATAACTCTTCTTGATGAGATTGATAGATTTCCTGGTTCAGCTAAAGAAGAAGGAAACCCAGTTGAACTTGCTGAAGCGAGAACAACAACATTTTTTAATAGGAAAATGCTTAGAGTATCAACACCAACAGATGATACAACTTCTAAAATAAAAAAATTATTTTTACAAGGTTCACAAGAAGAATGGTGTCTGCCATGTCCTCATTGTGGAGAATTGCAAGCACCGAAATGGGAATATATACATGATGATGAAGGCATTATAAAAATGGAATGTCAGCATTGTGGAAGTTTAGAGAGAGAGGAACTTTGGAAAAAGAATAATCAGGCAGGAGGAAAATGGATTGCAAGATTTCCTGAAGAAAAAAAGAATAGAAGTTTTCATATGAATGCTTTAGCTTCTCCTTGGAAGTCTTGGTCAGAATTGTATGAACAGTATTTAAATGTAAAAGATGATGAATTTAGAATGAGAACTTTTACAAACACAGTTCTTGGAGAAACATTTGTTTTACATCTTGATGAGCAACTAGACTTTGAGGCTCTTTTTGAAAGAAGAGAGGAGTATGGAGCAGAACTTCACGATAACATAAGATTTTTAACAGCTGGAGTCGATGTTCAAGATAACAGACTTGAAGTTCTTGTTGTCGGTTGGGGCTATGGCTATGAAAGTTATGTTGTACAGTATAGAGATTTCCCTGGAAGTCCTGGAAAAGAAGATGTGTGGATAAGATTAGATGAATTTTTAAAAAAGAAATTTTCTTATAAAAATAAAAAAAGTATTCCAATAGCTTGTACACTTATTGACTCAGGAGGACATCATACAGGAAATGTATATAAATATGTTCATGGAAAATCAAGCAGAAATATCTTTGCTATTAAAGGTCAAGGTGGCTTTGGAGTAAATATTCTTAATGGATTCAGGAAAACTACTAAAAAGGGAGTTCCAAGTATAAACCTTTTAAGTTTAGGAGTTAATGCTTTAAAAGATTTAACTTATTCAGTACTAACAATCTTAGAAGGTCCAGGAACTTGTCATTTCCCTGCTGACTCTACAAAAGGTTGTGGAATGGCATTCTTTGAAGGACTGACAGCAGAGGTAAAAGTAAAAACTATGACAGCCAAAGGGGAAAAAATAGAATGGCAAGTTCTTCCAGGAAGAAGAAATGAACCTTTAGATATGTACAATTATGCTAGAGCAGCAATGGAACTTCTTGGAATAGATTTGAATAATAAAAAATATCAAAAAGGAGATAAATAATGGTATTTACAAAAGAACAGTGTCAAAAACATTTAGATTTATGGCTTGCAGCAGAAGAAAAAGTAGCAATGGGACAAAGTTACACAATAGGAAACAGAACTCTAACAAGAGTTAATTTAGGAGAAATTGCAAAAAATATAGAATTATGGGCTGATAGATTAGAACGAGCAAGTGGAAAAAGAGGTCCTCGTATCGTTCAGATTATCCCAAGGGGGTAGTAAAGAATGAGTAGAAAAAAAAGGAATAGAAGAGTAATAACTCAAAATGTAAAAAAAGTTCCTGTAGCTATTTCTCCAGAAAGAACATTAAAAATGGTCAGTGGAGTAGGATATACCAATAAAGATGATCCGTCATTATCAAATTGGTACACAGCATCAGAAAGTCCAGATAATGATATTTTATGGGATTTAGATGATTTAAGGGCGAAATCAAGAGCCTTATATATGAATAATGAACTTGCAGGAGCTGCTCTTAAAAAAATGAGAACCAAAATTGTAGGGACAGGACTTCTTCCAAAACCTACAATCAATTATCAAATAGCTGGAATAGATAAAGAAAAAGCTAAAGAATATGAAAAAATTATAAAAGCTAAATTTAATGCTTGGGCTTCATCAACAAATGCAGATTTTAATAGAATGTATGACTTCTTTACTATACAAGCACTTGTGCAGCTGAGTTGGATAATGAATGGAGATGCCTTTGTAATTCCAAAACGGAAAAAAAGAGAAGGTGTTGAAATAGAATTATGCCTTCAGATGATAGAAGCAGATAGAGTTATGAATCCAAGATATTCTTATAATAACCTTATAAAAGGTGGAGTTGAATTTTCAGAAAATGGAGACTTATTAAGATATTATATTTCAGACAAGCATCCAGGAGATGGATTTTCAGAAGTAAAAGGTTATCCTGTATTTAATTCTCTTGGTAGAAGAAATATTTTGCATATTTTTGAGCCAGAAAGAGTAGGACAGCGAAGAGGAGTTCCACTTCTTGCATCAATTATTTATCCAATAAAAACTCTTGGAAAATATAAAGAAGCAGAACTTATAGCAGCAGCAATCAATGCTTCTCTTGGATTTATTGTAGAAACAAAGGATGCAGAGGGATTTATTAATAGTTCTTTTGGAAATAGTGGAGAAGATGGAGATAATCTTGGAGGAAAAAGAACAGAAAAAATAACCTTAGAGCATGGACTTGGAATAATAGCTGAAAACGGAGAAACAATAAAAGAATTTACAACAACAAGACCAAACAAGTCTTATAAAGATTTTGTGGATGCCGTTTATGAAGAAATTGGTGCTCAGTTAGAGATACCACATGAAGTTTTAATGAGTTCTTTTAAGGCTTCTTATTCTGCAGCAAAGGCTTCACTTGAAGAAGCTCATCAGAGATTTCTTGTATGCAGAAAACTTCTTGAAAGAACATTATGTCAGCCTATTTATGAGGAATTTATTCTTGAATTAATAAGAAATGGAGATATAGACTGTCCTCATTTCTTTGAAGATTCAGCAGTAAGATATGCTTTTACTCGTTGTATTTGGGTAGGAAGTGGAAAATCATCATTAGATCCGTTAAAGGAAGCTAATGCAAATACAAAATCTCTTGAGAATTTTACTACTACAAGAGGAATTATAGCAGCTGAAAGTGGTTTAGACTTTGATGAAATGTTAGAGGCTAGGCTTGAAGAAGAAAAGAAGATTGCAGAAATTGAAAAAGAAATTCAAAAAATAAGAGGAGGTGAAATAGATGGCTAAAAATTTATTTTTTTCAGTTAAAAATTTATCAGAAGATGAAGGAGAAATAAGGATTTCAGGAGAAATTACAAAATGGGCATGGGAGGAATTTGGAGAAACAAGTTCTTTAATCTTTGCAAGACAACTTCAGCAATTAAAAAATGTAAAAAAGATTGCTGTAAAAATTAATTCTCCAGGAGGAGATATTTCAGAAGCTTTATCAATTTATCATGAACTTAAAAGATTATCACAAGAAAAAGAAGTTACAGCATATATTGATGGAATGGCTTGTTCTGCAGCAACTTTAATTGCTATTGCAGCAGGAAAAACTGTAATGGGAAAAGGTTGTTATTTCATGATACACAATCCATTAATATATATGGGATACTCAAATGCTGAAGAAATGCAGAAAGCAATAGAACACCTAAATAAGACAAAAGAAAATATTCTTGACTTGTACGAAGAAAAATCTTCACTTTCAAGAGAAGAAATAGCTAAGAAGATGGATGAAGAAACATTTTTTAATGCTCAGGAATCCCTTGAAGCTGGATTTATTGACGAGATTGCTAACTATGAAGCAAGTATAGTCAATTCAAATATTGCAAATGTATGTACAATGAGCCTAAAAAATTCAAAGAAAATACCACAGGCACTTTCAGATATTTTAAATAAAAAACCTAAGGAGGAAAAAATGACTTTATTAGAATTAAAAGCACAACACCCAGAATTATTAAATGAATTTCAAACTGAAATTTTAAATTCAGTTGCAGGAAAAGATACTGTAAAAAATGCAATTAACAGTGCTGTACAAGTAGCAGTAATGGCAGAAAGAAAAAGAATACAAGACTTAGATAATATTAAAATTTACAGTGCAGGAGCAAAAGATATTGTAAATAAAGCTAAATTTGAAGAGCCTAGAGATTGTAAAGATGTAATAGTTGATTTATATAACTTAGGTTCAGAACAAGCTGGAAAAGTAATAGACCAAATGGAAACAGAAAAAGATGTGGCAGGAATAAATGGAATTACTTCTTCTGCAGCAGGAAGCCAAAAAGAACAGCTTGTTAACGATGTAGTAAATTCAGCTTTAAAAGAATTAGGAATAATAAAATAGTTTAAGGAGGAAAAAATGGCAGATAATGTAAAATTCACTAATGTGGAAAAACAAATATTTCATGGAGATTATCCTTTAGTTTCACAACCATTAACTGTAAAAAATGCTGTTAAAGCAGGAGATGTAATTGGTGTAGATACAGATGGAAATTATGGAAAATATGATGAGAGTACTTATACAACACCATATGCAGTAGCTTATGAAGATGCAGAGGCTTCAAAAGAATGTTCTTGTATATTATCAGCATACTTAGTAGAAAGTTTTGTATTACTACCAGAAGATGCAGGTAAAAAATTAAAATTAAAACAAGAGTTAAGAAAAATAGGATTATTCTTAAGATAATAGGAGGAAAAAATGGCAAATAGTTTTGATATGTATACACCTAAAACAATAAGAGAAGTAAGAGATGCATGGCAACCAAAGAAAAACTTTTTAACAGATTTATTTTTTAGCACTTCAGATACAGTAGCAACAGAAGAAATCATGCTTGAAATTACAAAAGGTGGAGAGCATGTAGCACCTTTTGTTACACCTTTAGAATCAGGTAGACCTATTGTAGATAGAAAAACTTCTACAAATTTAATTAAAGCTCCTAACATTGCTCTATCAAGAACTCTAGGTCCTAAAGATTATTTTGTAAGAGAAGCTGGAATGAATTTCTTCGGAGATTATAATCCTGCACAGAGAGTAGGAAAAAGAATTGCAGAAATATTAGCAGACCAAGAAAGATATATTTCAAATAAAGAGGAATTAATGGTTTCTCAATTTTTAACAACAGGAAAAGTTACATCAGGGACATCAGAAGCTGCATATGAAGTTGATTACGGAATTGAAAATATGGTAACTCTTGAAAGTAATGATAAATGGGGAGCTACTGGAGTAAATCCTCTTGTATCTCTTGACAAAATTCTTGCAAAAGCAGAAGAGAGTGGAGTTATTATAAAAAATGTTGTAATGGGACTTACTGCAGCAGATAAATTTATGAACTCTTCTGAGTTTAAAAAGGATATTTTAAGCAGAGATTTACAATCAGAATTTGTAAAAGAAGTTGTAAGACAATATCCTGGAGTTGTGTGGCTTGGAACTTATAAAACATACGGTGTTGAATTATTCAGATATTCAAGAAAAGTTATTGGATATGATGGAAAAGAAATTCAACTTATGCCTACAAATATGATTTTAGGTGGTTCAACAGAAGGAAAAATCCTTTATGCTCCTGTTATTAATATGGGAACATCAGATGTTCATATGGTAAAAAGATTTTCTGATGTAGATTCTCCAAATAAAAAGACAAAAAATATTACTACTGAAGCAAGACCAGTTTTACAACCTGATGACCTTTCAGGATATTTCAATGTTATAGTTTGCGATGCTGAATAGGGGTAACCCTATTCACATTTCGTAACTCACGAAATAGGAGGATATGATGAAAGTAAAATTTTTAAGAAAATATGGAAAAAATGAAATAGGAACAGAAAAAGTAATAAATGTTGATGAGCAAGAAAAAGCGTATCTTTTATCAACGGGAACTATTGAGATATTAGAAGATGATGTTATAGAAGAAAAAAATGAGGATATTCCAGAAATTCTTGTAGATACTGAAAATTCTAAAGAACCACCTAAAGATGAAGAAAAGGCAGGTAAAAATGGAAAAAAAGGAAGTAGTAAATAAGCTTTCACCATTTAAATCAATGCTTCAGGAAGATATAGATATCTTCCTGAATATTGATGAAATGGGAGAAAATATAAATATTGAAGAAAAGCAATATATTGGAGTCATAGAACATATTAATAAAGATTTCTCAGAAGAAGCAATAGATGATGTCTATTATTCTGTTGATTTAATTTTATATTTAAAAACAAGTGAATTTACTTTACCTAGAAGAAATCCTGGAAAAAGATTAAAAGTAAATAATACAACTTATTTTGTAAATGACTGGTTTGATGAAGAGGGAATAACAATAATAAGATTGAAGGAATCTAGTGCATTTTAATGGCAATTGTAGAAATAAGAAATCTTGAAAAGGCTGAAAAGCTTCTTTCTGGAGTAAAAAATGGAATAGAAAGAGCTACGGCTTCTGCAGTAAACAGGTCAATTACAACTATAAAAAAAGATTTAAAAAAAGATGTAACAAGCAATTATGCGATTAAATCTTCTGAAATAGAAAATAAGTTATCTGTAAAAAAAGCTACTTTTAGTAACACTACAGGATATATTACTTCAAAGGCTCCTTTGCTTTCTCTTCATAAGTTTTTTTCTTCTAAAAAAGCAGATGGAACTATTTATGTAAAAGTGAAAAAAAGAGAAAGGAAAAGAGCTGTAAAAGGTGAACCTTATTTATTTGGAAAACCATTTACTGCTACTATGAAAAATGGGCATAAAGGTATTTTCCAAAGAAAAAGTAAAAGCAGAAAAGAATCAACAAGAATACAAGATTTAAAAACAGTTTCTATTCCTCAAATGCTTGGAACAGAAAGTATTCAAGAATATATAGATAAAAAAGCTCCTGAAATATTAGAAAAGAATATGGATAGAGAAATAGAACGGATTTTAAAGGGGTATCTATGAAAAAAATATATGACTTGGAAACAGAATTAAAATTAATAATAGAGGAAAATGTAAGATATTTAAAACTTCACACTGCTAATGGAAATGTTACAGTTCCACAAGTTATAATTGGTCCAATTCCGACTGAAAATCCAGAAGAGCTTGTTCCTGCAATAGGAATAGTTGCTTCTTCTGGAAAAAATAATTTAGAAAGTAAGCAAGTTTTAATTGAAACAAGTATTGTTTTATACATAAAGGATACAGAAGAAACTTACAAAACTATGTATGAAATGATTGAGAATATTTCTAAAGATATTTTAGAAAAAGGAATATATTTGAATGAATTTGAAGTTTCTACAGAGATGGAATGGAAAATTGATTCAGTAGGTTTATATATGGCAGCAAGTATTATATTTAACTTTATAAGAAATAAAATATATCGTACAGATGTAGATAATTGGATAAATGGGAGATAGGAGGAAAAATGGCAGAAAAAAAGATAAAAAAAGAGCCTGAAAAAACATTTTTAAAAATGTATATTGGTCCTGCTATAAGAAAATATGGATTAACTCCAGGAACAATATATGAAGGTATATCTCTTGGTAATGTTCAAGCAGCAATAGAAAAGTATCCTGAAATAAAGGAATTATTTGTTGATGTAGATAATAATTTTGCCAAAAATAAAGATAATGTAAAAGTTTCAGGAACAAAAGAAAATATTTTTTATAAAAAATTATTAAAAAAATTAGGAGGTAAATAAAAATGGCTTTTAATCATGGAGTTAGAACTTCAGAAACTGCAACATCACTTATTGCAACAAAAACAGATGCAATCACACCTTTTTATGTAGGAACAGCACCTATTAATATGTGTGAAAAACAGAATGTGAATACTCCTGTATTATGTTCTTCGTATGAAGAAGCAGTAAAAGAATTTGGATTTGTAAGTGATTTTGAAAATTATACTTTATCTGAAGCAATAGATGCTCATTTCAGTAAATTTGGAGTAGGTCCTATTGTTTTAGTAAATGTTTTAGATCCTGCAAAACATAAAAAATCTGTTACAACAGAAAATTTACCATTTGGAGAAAATAAAACAGCAGTAATTGAGGAAATAGGAGTTATTGCCTCTACTTTACAAATTACTCCTGAGATTACATATACCACAGAGTTTAATGATAAAGGACAGCTTATGATTATTCAAACAGGAGATGAAGAGGTTCCTGGAAATAAATTAAGTGTAACTTATGACAAACTAGATCCTTCAACTGTAAAGAATACAGATATTGTTGGAGGAATTGATCCATCAACAGGTGGAAAGAAAGGATTAGAATGTATTTCAACTGTATTTCCTAAATACAGACTTGTTCCAAACTTAATTCTTGCTCCAAAATGGTCTACAGATTCAACTGTAGCAGCAGTAATGGAAACAAAAGCAAGTCTTATAAATGGGCATTTCAAAGGTTTTGCTCTTGTAGATATTGATACAAAAACTGTTACAAAATATTCAGATGCAACAAAACATAAAAATGATAATAATTTAGTGTCAACATATCTTGATGTATGTTATCCAAAAGTAAAACTTGGAGATACTCAATATCATTTATCAACTCAGAGAGCTTGTTTAATACAAAGTCTTGCAGCAGAAAATGATGGAATCCCTTATAAATCTCCATCAAATGAAAATATAAAAGCAGATAGCACTTGCCTAGCTGATGGAACAGAAGTATTTTTAGGACTTGATGAAGCAAATTACCTAAATGGTAATGGAATTACTACTGCTATTAACTGGATTGGTGGTTGGAAAGCATGGGGTAATAGAACAGGTTGTTATCCAGATGTAACAGATCCTAAAGATAATTTTGTAGCTTCAAGATTAATGTTTAACTTTTTAACAAACAGTCTTGTACAGACTTATTGGCAAAAAGTAGACCAACCTACAAATAAAAATCTTATTACAACTATTACTGATAGTGTAAATATTTGGCTAAATGGACTACAAGCAGCAGGAAGAATCATTGGTGCAAGAGTAGAATTTAGAGAAGAAGATAATCCAACAACTTCTTTAATAAATGGACAAATCAAATTTAAAGTTTTCTACAGTCCAGCACTTCCAGCAGAAGATATTTCATTTGATTTAGAGATAGATACTACTTATTATAATAATTTATTTTAATTTTAGGAGGTAAAAAAGAATGGCATTAACAGGACCAGGAATCATACCAGAAAAAGTTGTTAACTATATGTTATATGTAGATGGAAGCAAATCAGAAACAGCTTTAGTAGATGCAGATTTACCAGATATTCAATTCATGAGTGAAACTATTTCAGGAGCAGGAATAGCAGGAGAAATTGACTCAACAACTCTTGGGCATATTCAAGCAATGACTATGGGATTGAATTTTAGAACTCTTATAGATAAAAACTATAATATGCTTGAACAAAGAGCATATGCTCTTGAATTTAAAGCAGGACTTCAATCTTCAGACCAAAGTAATGGAAAACTTGTTACAGGTAAATATAGAATAATGGTTAAAGGTTATCCAAAAGGATTTACTCAAGGTAAGCTTTCAGTAGGAAAGCCAACTGATTCTAAGCAAGAATTTTCTGTTAATTATATGAAAGTTGAATATGATGGACAAGAAGTATTTGAAGTAGATAAAACAAATATGATCTTTAAAGTTAACGGAACAGATTATTTAACAGAAATAAGAGCAGCAATGGGAATATAGGAGGATATCATGAAATTATCAAAACCTTTAGTGATAGAGAGATTTGGTGGAGAGAAAAGAACTATTGAGGAAATTGTCATAAAAAAAGAACAGATAACAGCAGGTATTATTATAAAAGCTGAACAAGCATTACTTGCAAATGGTGGTTTTTTTCCTTCAGGAGATATGGAAAGTTCTAAGAGTTTTCAAGCTTATATTCTGGCAGAACTATTGGATATGAGATATGATGAAGTTTTAGAAATGGAGGGGCAAGATTTTCTTGAACTATCAAATATATTACAGGGTTTTTTAGGAAACTCGGTCTTAAAGCAATTTCAGGCAGCGATATTAGGAAAACAGCTATAATCTTTGCAACTGAAACAAATACATCAATAGATTATTGGTTAAATATACCTATTTATGAATGGAATAATTGGGTTGAAAGTTTGACTGAAATCTTAAATAATAAATATGGAAATAAAAGTGGCTAATCTCTTTTTGCTATAGTATAATATAACAAAAGGAGGAAGAGATATGGTAGTAATAATATTTATAATCCTTTTATCTTTAGCGATAGCTTCATATTTTTTTCAAAGATATGTAATGAAATTATCCAACAGAGATATTTGGGAGATACTGAAATTTGATTTAAAAATAAATGGAATTTCTGGAACCATGAAAATAGTTTTAGGAATATCCCTGTTACTTGGGGCACTTATTTTTGGACCAGTAGCATTAATATTATTAGTTCTATATATTGTAATCCTTATGATAAGATAAAGTAGATAAGACCACTTTTTAGTGGTCTTTTTTTATTTGGAGGGAAAATGAAAACATTAGCAATATCTTTTGGAATAGGTGCATTTTTAGGCTCCAACTTTATCTCTACAACAAGCACAGCAAATAAGCAAGTACAAACTTTAAATACTTTAATAAGAAATTTGGAAAAAAATTCAGAGAAGGTTGAAGGCTTAAAAAAATTAAGAAAAGAAATAATAAATACATCTCGTGAAATAGCTGAAAAAAAGAATGCTATTGATAAGTTAAAAAAATCCCTTAAGGAAGAGGGAACTGATACAGAAGCAACTAGATTAAAAATAAAAACTTTTGGAGAAGAGATATCAAAATTACAAAAAAAATATGGAGAGCAAAAGCAAAAATTAAAAGCTAACCAAGAATATTTAAAAAAAGAAGGAGTAGAAGTTGATAATCTTTCACAATCATATAAAAAATTACAAGAACAGATAAAAAGAGCAGAAAAAGCTAGAAAAATAAATGAATTTAGAAATAAGATAACTGAAAAAAGTGAAGCTATTTCCTCTGGAGCTTCAAAAGTGGCAACAGGAGCTGCAGCAACAACTGCATTAATATATCCTGCTATTAAAAAGGCAATTCAAAGTGAAAGTGTATATGCAGATGTAAAAAAACAATTTGACTTTGCAACTGAAGAAGAAGCAAAAGCATATAGAGAAAATTTAGAAAAAATTATCTCCGAAAAAGGAATTGCAATAAGTCTTGAAGAATTATACTCTTCTGCAGCAACAGCAGGTCAGTCAGGAATAGATAAAAATGAAAGCTTAGAATATATTGAACTAGCAACTAAAATGGGAGTAGCTTTTGATATATCTCGTCAACAAGCAGCTGAAACAATGTTTCAATGGAAAAATGCTTTCAATAAACCTTTACCAGAACTAAAAGAACTTATTGATCAAGTTAACTATTTAGGAAATTCTACAGGAGCAAGTTCTCCTGCGATAGCTGAATTTGTTAATAGAGTAGGAAATATTGGAACAAGTGCAGGTTTTGCAACAGGAGAGATAGCTTCAATAGGAGCAACTCTTATAGAACAAGGTATGGCACCAGAAATAGCAGCAACAGGAGCGAAAAAACTAATGTCAGCAATGACTAAAGGATTTGCAGCAACTGGAAATCAAAAAGAAGTGTATGAGATGTTAGGCTTGGATCCTGAATATCTTGCAAAAGAAGCACAGCAGGATGCACAAGGGACTATGTTAAAAATTTTACAAAAAATAAAAGGTGTATCAAAAGATAAGCAAGGTGCAATCTTAACAATGCTATTTGGGGAAGAAGGAATGCGTGGTGCTGCAGGACTTTTACAAAATATTGATAGATTGCAAAGAAATTTCTCTTTAACAGAAAATAAAAATAATTATCTTGGAAGTTCAGATAAAGAATTTGAAGCAAGACAAGCTACCCTTGAAAATCAAATATTAATATTAAAAGAAATGGCTGCTATAAATGTAAGAAATTTTGGAGAATTACTTTTACCAACAATCAGTTCTGCAACAGAAAAACTTGTGGTGCTTTCAAGATTTCTTATAAAGTTTCAAAAAGAACATCCTAAATTATTTGATTTCTTAGCAAAGTCTTTATTAGGATTGGCTGCTGGACTTACTGTAGTAGGAACAGTAGGAAAAGTAGTAGGAATTGCTGGGAAAGGGATATCTGCATTAATGACTCCGACAGGATTAGCAGTTGCTATAATTTTAAGTCTTGTGGCAGCAGGGTATATGTTATATAAAAATTGGGACACTGTAAAAGAAAAAGCTAATGAGCTTAGGCAGAAAGTAAGTGAATTGGTAGATAAATATTGGTATATGCTTGGTCCTATTGGATATTTGATAAAAGCAGGAAAATCTATATATGAAAATTGGGATACTATAAAATTAAAAGCAATTGAGCTCAAAGAGAAAATTGTAGACATGGTTATGAATGGGATAAACAATTTTGTTGAGTTTAAAGATAAGGCAGTTGCTATTTTAGGAATACCATTTGATTATATCAGAAAAAAAGTTGAAGATTTAAAAAATGCTGGAAAAGAGTTAAAGGATTATTTTTTAGAAATATTTGAAGAAATAAAAAATTTCAGCATAACAGGAGCTATAAAGAATGGAGCATCATATTTATGGGAAAAAGGGAAAGAATTTATTCCTGGATTTGCTACAGGTGGAATAGTAAATTCTCCAACTCTTGCAATGATAGGAGAAGGTGCATATTCAGAAGCAGTTATTCCTTTAAATAATGATAGTAATAGTTTAAATCTCTGGGAAAAAACAGGAAGATTAATAGGAGCCTATGAAAGTAAGGGGAGTCAAATTCCTTATAGTAATGAATTTAAATTTACTTATGCTCCTGTTGTAAATGCTTCCAATGCAGATGGGGTAAGAGAAGTTCTTGAAAAAGATGCCCGAATAAAATATGAAGAATTTAAATCATATTTTGAAAGATATCAACAGGAAATGTTCAGGAGGGGTAGAAATGGCAGATAAGATATATACAACAATCTTAGGAGATACATGGGACAGCATTGCATATAAATTATTTGAGGATTCAAAATCTTATAATTCTCTTCTTGAATTAAATTCTGAATATTCCGATACTGTTATTTTTTCTGCAGGAATTAAAATTAAATACAAAGAAAATAATACTATCAAATCATATGAGGAAACAGTTCCTCCATGGAGGAGATAAAAATGTTCATAGGCGATACAAGAAAATTAGAGCTTCAAGTTCTTTATGAAGGAAAAAATATAACTTCATACATAGATAAAGATTTGATTAATTTTTCTCATTCTGATTCCTTAAACGAGTTCGATACTCTCGAAATAGCAATTCAAAATAGGCAAATGTTATGGTTAGATGGTTGGGCTCCTTTAAAAGGAGAAAAAATAGAAGCAAAAGCTATATTGCATAATTGGGAAGTGTTGGGGCAAGTAGAAATAAAGATAGGAACCTTTTATATTGATGAGATTAGTTATTCAGGTCCTCCTGACATTTGTACAATAAGAGCTTTATCTGTGGATATAACATCTAATGTAATGGATAATAAAAGACATAGAGTTTGGGAAGCAGTTACTCTTGAAAAAATAGCAAGAGATATTGCTACAGAATGTGGACTTGAGTTAATTTTTGAAGTGGATTTTAAATTTGAATATAAGAGGGCAGAAGCAAAGCTTGAAACATATTTTAATTTTTTAAAAAGGCTTGGGAAAGAGGCAGGTATCCTCATAAAGCTTTATAATGATAAATTAATCTTAATTGAAGAAGCTTTATACGAGAAAAAAGAGCCTGTATTGGTTTTAAGTCGTAAGGAAATAAAGTCTTATTCTTTTTCTACTGATGATACAGATACATATGCAGGTTGTAAAATTTCATATTATGACAGCATTCTTGCTAAAAAAATTGAAAAAAGTTTTTTCACAAAACAAAGACCAGGATATAAAAGAGGAACACAAAGAGTTCTTTTTATAAATGAAGAAAAGGAAGTCCCAGGATCCACACAGCAACAGAAAGAAGAATATCTTGGAAAACTTGCTGAAAAAGCTTTAAAAGAAAAAAATAAAAATTCAGTAAGAGGTAAAATTAAACTTCTTGGAAAAGAAAAATTATTAAGTGTCGGTAATACAATAAATATTTTAGATTTAGGAATATTTAATGGAAAATATCTTATAACTAAAATAGATACAGATTTTAAAGATTATTCTTTATCTATTGATATAAGAAAAATTGAGGAGGAAGAACAGCAATGATAAGATATGGAACTGTTTCTATTGTCAATTATAAAAAAGGTACAGTGAAAGCTGTTCTTGAAGATATAAAAGAACAAACAGCTGAACTTATTGTATTTCAAGGAAGAAATAAAGGAACTAAACAGTATTCAATGCCTGTTGTTGGAGAACATGGTTTATGCCTTATAGCAGACAATGGTTCCTCTGGATATTATCTCGGAGCTGGTTTCAATGAAGTTGAAGCAGTTATGCAAGGAGCTGGAAAAGGAAAAACTATTACTCTTTATTCTGATGGAACTCAAATAATTTATGATGAAAATACTTCAAAATTATTTATAGACTGTAAAAAAGATATAGAGATTATATGTCCTAAGATATCTATAACAGGAGATATAACAATAAACGGCGATATTCAATTAAATGGTGGAATGAATGCAACAAATGATATTATTGTAGATGGAGTTTCTTTAATAGATCATACACATTCTGGAGTGAAAGCTGGAGGAGATACTTCAGGTCAGCCAGTAAAATAGGAGGAAAAAATGATTGTAGGAAGTTTGGGAAAAACTATATTCGGTTGTAGTTCTCACTACATAAAAACTATAAATAATTTTTCTGCAGATAAGTCAGTTCGTTGGACAGAACATCAAATAATTGGAAATAAACCTAAGTTGCAATTTTATGGAGTTCAGCTAGATACTTTAAAGTTTGATATTCATCTTAATGCTGCTTGGAATGTAAATCCTCTTGCAGCAGCAAAAGAAATTGAAGAATATATGAAGCAGGGAAAAAAGCTGAAGTTTATCCTTGGAGGAAAAGTTGTTGGTAATGGTTGGTATGTAATAACAGGAATGAATGAAAATTATAAAGCTTATAGTCCAATCGGAACTGTTATTAAAATGGGGCTTTCCTTACAGCTAAAGGAGTATAACTAATGGATATAAAAATAGATAATAGTGAAAAAAATTATATATTTAAACCTGCTACAGTAGAAGAAGAAGTAATGCAAAATGTAGAAAATGTTGTATCTCGTATTAAAAATAATATTCCTCTTGCAAGAGAAAAAGGAATAATTGCTGAAAATATAGATAAACCTCAAGAAATTGCAAAAGCTGAACTCGTAGCAGATATTTCAGAAGAAATAGATAGAGAAGAACCTCGCTATACAGTATCAGAAGTTATTATTTCAGATATTTACATTGAAAGGGGGCAAATGTCAGCAGATATAAAAGGGGTGATTTCAGATGAATGATATAAAGTTTGTTGATAATGATGTTTCTCAATTAGAGCTAACTTTAAAAAAAGGGTATGAAGAAATAATGAGAGTGACAGTAAAAGAAGGAGATCCTGTTAATGATTTTATTTCGTGGGTTACTTACATTTTATCAATTGCAAATAATAATATAAATTTTACAGGGAAAATGAATCTTCTTAGATATTCTGAAGGGATATATCTTGAAGCTCTTGGAGAAATAGTTGGAGTAAAAAGAAATTTAGCAAAAGGTGCAAAAGCGACAATAAAATACACTTTCTCTAAAATATTTCCAGAAATTATAACTATTCCAAAGGGACATAAGGTGGCAGCAGGAAATTTATATTTTGAATTAGATGAAAATATAGAACTTGATATAGGAAGTAGAGAAGTTACAGGTCATGTTACTTGTTTAACAGAAGGAATTACAGGGAATAATCTTCAAATAGGAGAAATAAATACAATAGTAGATGATATTCCATATCTTTATACAGTAGAAAATATAAATGTATCTTCTGGTGGAACTGATCAGGAAGAAGATGAAAGTTTAAGGGAAAGAATAAGACTTAAACCAACTTCTTTTTCAACAGCAGGTCCTATTGCAGCATATAGATATTATACTCTTACAGCTCATCAAGACATTGTAGATACACATATTTATACACCTAGCAATACTCCTGGAGTAGTAAAAGTTATTCCATTATTGAAAAATGGGCAAATTCCAGAGAGTGAAGTTCTTAAAACTGTAGACAAGATTTTATCAGCAGAAGATATAAGACCATTTACAGATAAGGTTGAAGTAAATGCACCAACTGCACAAAATTATTCTATAAATATCAAATGGTGGCTTAATAAAGAAGATGATGTTACTGTTGTAACTTCTTCTGTAAATAAGGCTGTTGAAGAATATAAAAAATGGCAAAAAGAAAAACTTGGAAGAGATATTAATCCAAATAAATTGATACAGCTCTTGGTTCAGGCAGGAGCAAAAAGAGTAGAAGTTGTTAGTCCTATTTTTACAAAAATAGAAAAAACTCATGTGGCACAAGATACTGCAACAGAGGTTCACTATCAGGGAGAAGAAGATGAGTAATCTTTTTAATGCTGATTATCAAAAGATTTTTCCTGAAAACTTGAAAAAGTATAAAAATCTAAGAACATTGGCAATTGAATTTGAAAATAGTTTTAAAAATAACATAGTACCAAATATAGATAAATTAGCAATTTATAAAAATCTTGAATTACAATCAGATAAAGTTTTATCTGAACTTGCATGGCAATATGCAATTGACAACTGGCAGGAAAATTTATCTCATGAAGTAAAAATTAATCTTATAAAAAATGCTTATTGGGCTCATGCAAAAAAAGGAACTAAAGTAGCAATTATAGAAAATTTAAAAAAATTAAATTATCCCGTGACAGTTCATGAATGGTTTGAATATGGTGGAAAACCTTTTACATTTAAACTTATATCTAATCATGCGAATAGTAATCCTAATTGGATAAATAGGTTAATAGAGATAGTTGAAAAATATAAAAATTGTAGAAGCATAGTAGATACAGTTGATTTAGAATTAAATCGTAAAATAAAAGAAATAAAAATAGGTGGTTTCGTGAGTTGCGAAATTGAAAAAGAATTTATAGGAATGCACTATGATATTGATAAAAAAGCTAATATACACAAAGGAGCTTTTAGAATTATTGAAATGGAGGTAGGAAAAAATGGCATTTGAAGGCTTAACAAATAAAGGTAGAGAATACATGGCGAAATGTCTTGCAGAAAATAAACCAATTACTTTTGTTAAAGTAAAAATAGGAAATGGAAGTTTGGAGGATAATGAAAATCCCGAAACTTTTACAGATATTAAATCTTTAAAAAAAGAAGTTGATATTTGTGAAAAAACACAAATAGAAGATGCTGTCAGATTATTAATTCAGATTGATAATAAAGGAATAAAAGAAGGATACTTTCCAAGAGAAATTGGAATATATGTCCAAGATGGAGGGCAAGAATTATTATATTGGTATATAAATGATGGAACAGAAGCATCATGGTTACCTTCAGAGGATAGATCTCCCGTTAAATTTAAATATTTCATTAATTTAATGGCAACAAATCTTGATACAGTTATAGTAAACTGGACAGGGACAGAATTATGGGTAGATAGAGAATTTTTAGGTAAAGAAATGGCAAAGAAAGTGGATAAAACGGTTCTTTCCAAAGTTAATTGATTTAAAGAAATAAATAATGTATAATATTCTTGA